>C688J18823_10000536_pt1 | contig 22129 bp, 14 predicted proteins | sample HopSoiMetagenom1_FD_18823 | JGI IMG/M metagenome (IMG submission 18823) | reverse complement strand
AAATGCAAGAATAGGAATTCCATTGGGCAAAAAATCATTAGGTACACCTTTTCCTAATAAAGTAGAAGCGTATTACAGCGATATGTCACTGATGTTAGCCCTGGAACAATTGAAAAGTATTGAAAGTATCTATCTGGGTAGAGACGCTAGAAATAATGATGGTCTTGGTTTTGACGACTACCTGGTTGCTTTAAAAACAGAGCATCCCTCAGGGCTTTTAAATGATGTCATAAAAGCAAAGATAAGCTCCATAAAATTAGAATTAACAAAACTTCAGGGTGGAGTCCTTTCCGAAATGATCACAAACAATCCAGCTCAATTAGAAGCGGCTTATCAGGAAATATTTCAGCTCACCGTACTTATAAAAGTAGATATGCCTTCTGCATTTGGAGTGATGATTACTTACGAAGATAATGATGGTGACTAATAACATAAAACGGATTCGAACTTTTGCAGAGGAATCAGTTTCTATTGCACCTTTGGCAATGTTTCGTATCCTGTTTGGGGGAATGATGCTGGCAAGTATACTTCGCTTTGCTGGAAAGGGATGGATCTACAAATTATACATTAAACCGGTTTTTTATTTCTCCTATTATGGTTTCGAATGGATAAAACCATTGGGAGATCCGGGTATGTATATTCTCTTTTTTATAATGGGAATAGCCGCATTGTTTCTGATGCTGGGTTTATTTTACCGTTTTTCTGCAGTCCTTTTTTTTCTAACATTCACCTATGTAGAGTTGATTGATAAAACCAATTACCTCAATCATTATTATTTTGTAAGTGTTGTCGCATTCTTGCTGATACTTGTACCGGCAGGAAATTATTTTTCAATAGATACACTTCGTTGTCCTCAAAAAAGAAACACCCATATTCCAAGGCTGTTCATTTTAATTCTGCAATTGCAATTGGGGCTTGTATACTTCTATGCAGGACTAGCAAAGCTAAATCCCGATTGGTTATTTGATGCAATGCCACTGCGTATCTGGCTACAGGCACATACCGATTTACCATTGATCGGATCATTGATGGACAAAGTTTGGATCGCATACTTTTTTAGTTGGTTTGGAGCAATCTATGATTTAAGTATTCCTTTCCTATTGTTATTTCGAAAAACAAGAGGCTTTGCTTATTTCTGTGTAGTTGTGTTTCATGTGATGACCTTTCTCCTTTTTCAGATAGGTATGTTTCCATTTATCATGATTATTTGCACCTTGATTTTTTTTCCGGAAACAGTTCATCAACGTATGATAGCCGGTATGCAGAAATTATTTAAGCCTGTTTCTCAACCTGCTGTTGATAAAATGTATATTTTTGCTCCCCTTGTAAAACGCTTATTGATGAGCGTCATCATTGTTCATTTTATAATTCAGTTGCTGGTTCCATTTCGGTATTTGTTATATCCAGGAAAATTATTCTGGACAGAACAAGGGTATCGTTTCTCCTGGAGGGTGATGTTAATGGAAAAAGCAGGTAAAGCATTTTTTTATGTAACTGACCCCGCAACCAAACGCAGTGGCGAAACAATGATGGATACAGATTTAACGGTGAACCAAGAAAAAATGATGGCCACACAACCGGATATGATTTTGCAATATGCACATTATTTAAAACAGAAATATCAAAAACAAGGGATTGCAAATCCGGAAATTCGTGTGGAGTGCTATGTTACGTTAAACGGAAGTGGTAGCCGTTTATTTATTGATAAGACCGTTGATTTAACAAAGCAGGAAGAAAGTTTTAAAAACAAAAGCTGGATACTGCCATTTGAGGAGAATAAAAATAAAAATGAAAAGTAAGTATCTGTTAGCATTGGTAAGTTGTGTTGTATGTTGTAATCTGTTGATTGCCCAAGATACTACTGCAACAGAAAAGAAGATACGTACCAAAAAATTGCATGACGTAATTATTAGCGCAGAAAAAGATAATCACTTTGGAATTACCCGATTGAAACAAGTGGAAGGAACAGCAATTTATGCGGGAAAAAAATCAGAGGTGATTGTGATGACTGATGTGAATGGGAACACGGCAACAAATAATTCACGTCAAATCTATTCAAAAGTATCCGGACTGAATATTTGGGAAAGTGATGGAGCCGGTATTCAGCTGGGAATAGGAGGAAGAGGACTTAACCCGAATCGTGTTTCCAATTTCAATACCCGCCAGAATGGATATGATATCAGTGCGGATGCACTTGGTTATCCGGAAAGTTATTATACTCCTCCTTCTGAGGCGCTTGAACGCATAGAGATTGTAAGGGGTGCAGCTTCTCTGCAATACGGAACTCAATTTGGCGGCTTTGTCAATTTCAAATTTAAGCAAGCACCTTTCGATAAAAAAATAGAAATTACCGCTCGTCAAACCCTTGGTTCCTTTGGTTTTTACAATGCCTTCACTTCTTTGGGAGGGACAATAGGTAAAATAAGTTATTATACATTTTATCAATACAAAACAGGAGATGGCTGGAGACCGAATTCCCATTTTGATGTACACACTGCCTTTGCCGGTTTAAATTATCAGGTAACATCCAAATTAAAAATCAATTTGGAATATACGCTTATGAAATACCTTGCAAAACAAGCGGGTGGTTTAACGGATAAACAATTTGAAGAAGATCCCAGACAATCTAACAGGGCCCGTAATTGGTTTGCTGTAAACTGGAACTTAGCTGCTGTAAATGTAGATTATGAATTTAATGAAACGTCCCGAATCAACTGGAGAAGCTTCGGCTTGTATGCACAACGTGATGCATTGGGTAACCTGGGAAAAATTAATCGTGCAGATCCTCCAAACTCTAAACGCGATTACCTTCAGGATAAATTCAGAAACTATGGAACTGAATTGCGATACCTTAAAAATTATTCGTTTATAAAACACATGTCCACCTTTCTTATAGGAGGGCGTTTATACAGCGGGCTTACCTTACGCAAACAAGGATTGGGAAATGAAAATAGTGGTCCTGATTTTTATTACCTGAATCCGGATAACCTGGAACATTCCAATTACCGTTTCCCAAGTCAAAATATTTCCCTGTTTTCTGAAAATGTTTTTCGTGTTACACCCAAAATAGCAATTACTCCTGGAATTCGTTGGGAGTATATCAACACCAATTCGGACGGCTATTATCATCTTGAAAACCGGGATCTGGCAGGGAATATTTTGTACGAAGAAAATGTTCAGGATGATAAAAGCAGTTACAGAAACCTGGTACTATTGGGCCTTGGCGTAAGTGATAAATTGACTAAAAATACGGAACTGTATCTCAATTTTTCACAAAACTATCGCTCCATCAATTTCAATGATATGCGAGTTGTAAACCCTAATTCGAAAGTGGATCTAAACTTAAAAGATGAAAAAGGATATTCAACGGATATTGGTTTTCGTGGAAATATTAAAGAACTGATCAATTTTGATATTAGTCTGTTTTATCTAAAATATAAGGATAGAATTGGTTCTATTCAAAAGAAAGATATCTATGAGGTGTATCGCTATCGTACCAATATTTCTGACTCCAGAAATATCGGTTTAGAAAGTTTTGTAGAGCTGGACGTTTTTAAATTAATTGCAGGGAAAGATCGCAAGCTGGGAATTTCTATTTTTTCAAATTATTCCTACATCGATGCCAGATATATAAATAGTACGGAGCCATCGGTAAAAAGTGGCAACCTGGTGGAGTATGCACCGGCTCATATTTTAAAAACAGGTATAACCACCTCTTATAAGGGCTTTAAGATAACCTATCAATATGCTTACACTTCGGAGCAATATACAGAAGCTACCAATACAAAATTCACCAGTGATGCTGTTGATGGTTTGATACCGAGTTATAACATAAGTGATTTATCACTTAGCTATACTTATCGATGGTTTTCGCTGTTTACGGGCATAAATAACCTTACAAATAATATGTATTTCACACGTCGTGCCGATGGCTATCCGGGACCTGGCATTATCCCTTCTGACGGAAGAAGCTTTTACGTAACCTTGCAAGTAAAAATTTAGAAGGAGAAGGAGCGTAGCGTCCCGCTATGGACCTTTCATCATTTAATTCCTTAAACTTAATGACATTTCTCGAAAGGGGTTGTACATTTAATCCACATAATCATTCAATTTCAAATTAATGCTGATGTTCCATTTATTTATTAAATTCGCTTAACTATTTTTTATGCTATGATATTAATTGCAGATAGCGGTTCTACTAAAACAGATTGGCGTTTGATTGATGATAATCAAGAAATCTATCAATATGCTACTCAGGGTATCAATCCATATTTTCAGAATCGGGAAGAAATTGCAGCCATTATTGAAAAAGAATTATTATTTCAATTAAGCAAAAGTATTCAAACACATACATTTGAAATTCATTTTTATGGAGCTGGTTGTGGCACAATTCAAAAAAAGAAAATCATTGCATCAGCATTAATCTCTTTTTTTCCTGCATCACATATTGAGGTTCATTCCGATTTATTGGGTGCCGCACGGGCCTTATGCGGCACAAGTCCTGGAATAGCAGCAATTTTAGGAACAGGATCCAATACCTGCTATTATGATGGAATAAGCATTGTCGAGAATCACGCATCTACGGGTTATATTTTAGGTGACGAAGGAAGTGGTGCCCACATAGGAAAAACATTTATTCAAGCCTATCTCAATAAGGAGCTTCCCGAAACAATTCGCAAACGATTTGAGGAACGTTTTAATTTGGATAAAGATGCGATACTTGATAACGTATACAATCACCCAATGCCCAACCGCTTTTTAGCATCCTTTAGTAAATTTATTTATCAGAATTTGAAAGAGCAATATTTAATTGATATGGTTGCGAAATGCTTTAATGAATTGTTTGATAAGCATATACTAAAGTATGAACATGCTTCATTAAAATTAAATTGTGTTGGTTCGGTTGCATTTTATTTTAGCAACATACTTCGTGCAGTGGCTGCTAATAAGGGAATTCAGATAGATAAAATAATTGAAACACCAATTGCAGCATTAACGTTGTATCATCTAGAAGAGGAATAGCACTTATAAATTATAAGGGAAATCTATTTTAATTTTAACAGCATAAAGAAAATTTATTTGTTAACTTCGCCCTCATCATAAAGAGAAAAGAGTTTAGAAGTTGCGTGCCGAACCCCTCGTGCTGACATCCCCCGTGCTGAATACCCCGTCTGGTTTGCCTTTCACTCCATTTCTCTTTCCATAATTTTAGTAGAGTGTAGCTTAAAATGAAACAAATTCATCTTGTTTGTTTATTTTTCTTATTTACGCATTTGTGTAGTTCACAAACGACACCGTACTTTTCCATAAGTAAAAAACAAGGTTGCATGCCGATGACTGTTAATTTTTCTGATTCCTCCTACAATGGAACTGTCACCAGAAGGGATTGGGATCTTGGTGGACAGCTTATTCCAAATGGAGCAAAGGATCAGGGGAAGAATTTTACGACAGCGGGTAAGTATGCGATAAAGTTGACAACAACTTTTTCCAACGGTGATGTCAAAACAATTGTTGATACCGTTAATATTTATCCATTACCTGTAGCTGATTTTGCACTCATTTACCCTGCAGATACTGCTGGTTGTCTTGCACATAAAATTCAATTAAAAAGTTTATCAACCACATCTGTGGGAACTATTAAAAATTATATTTGGGATTTTGGTGCAGGTGGAACAAGCGGTACGAATGCGACACCATTGTTTACTTATCCAAATGCAGGAAAATATACGGTATCCTTAATTGTTGAAAATAATTTCGGATGCAAAAGTAATGCAGCAACAAGAAATAATTACATCATCGTGTATCCTCCTGTTGTGCCGTCTTTTACAATTAAAGATAATTTTTCATGTGATACTTTTTTATTGAGTTCATTTATTAATACAACAACAGGTGGAAATGGACTTATTTATAAATGGTATTTTGGTGATGGCGATTCTATACAGGTACTGACAACCGACACGCTGAAACATTTATATAAAAATCCTGGAGCCTATACTGTACAGCTTGTGGTTACTAATCCAAGTAATTGCAAAGGAATATATACAATACCAATTAATAAAAGAGTATTTGTAGGAAAACCTAAACCTGCTATTACTTGCGCTGATACAGTTTGCTCGTATTCCAGTATGACTTACATTGGTTCGAGTACACCACCGGCATATACATATAAATGGATATTCTCCGATAAAAACAGCGTATTAAATGGCATCCAGGTAAACTATGCATTTAATTCGCCAGCCGGGACTTATGACGTAACTTTAATTTCATCCAACCTTGCCGGTTGTGGTGATACGATTAAAAAAAAGGTTGTTGTAAAAGATGCACCTGCAGTGGAATTTACAATGGATCAAAAAATTGGCTGTTCATTACCATTCCCAGTTAAGTTTACTTATCCGGGAGCCAGCAACCTAACCTATAATTGGGATTTTGGAGATGGTACGCTAAATGGATCCATGCAATCTCCCACGCATAGTTATATAAGTCAAGGATACTTCAGCGTCACCTTAACTGTTAAGGATCCATCAACAGGTTGCTCGAATCGTTTAGTAAAACCATACGTGATTGGTATTTCCCTTCCGACTGTTGATTTTATATATATGCCTTCAACTGGCTGCAGGCCTTTAAAAGTAACTGCTACTGCAAAAATCAGCAATTTACTAAGCCCACTTACTATTTCCAGGTACATCTGGGATTTTGGTGACGGGATGATACTTGATACAACACTCGCTTCTGTTTCACATGTTTACGAAACTAATGGAGCATTCAACATACGTCTAATAACCGTTTCGTCAATAGGTTGTAGAGATACCTCTGTTTCAAAACAAGTAGTGGTTAGTAACCTTTGTGACGATGATGGCAGTGGTGATGGAGGAGGAAGCGGTTTTGTTATTGGAAAAAGTTGCAGCAATAAATACTTGGTATCCTTTAACGATACTGTTAAGAATTCGAAAACAATTAAGTGGGATTTTGGCGATGGAACAATTGATAGCATGGGAACATTAAACACCATTATCCATCAGTACCATCCCCCTCAAAAAATTTATCCCGTAACAATCACACGGACAGATACAGTTACACATGTAACGAGTTCTACACAGAAACGAATTGTAATTATTGATGAAAAAGCAAAATTCGCTGCAGATCTCACAAACGCTTGCAAAGGAATGCAGGTTAATTTTAAAACGATTGGTATTGACTCTTCACGGATCAAAAAATACAATTGGTTCTTTGGAGATCAAACTCCAAAAATTGTATTGGATAACGCAGCAAATTATTTACAAACCGGAAGATATTTGAATGGTGATGCCTCTCATGTCTATTTGCAGAATGGAATCTTTCCTGTAAAATTAATAATAGAAGACAAACTGGGTTGTATTGATTCCTTAACATATCCTGTGCCTATTCGCATTCAAGGGCCTGTTGCCGGATTTATTGCAACTCCTAAAAGCGGTTGTGGAAAACAAATGGAAGTAACATTTAAAGATACATCGTTAAGAAATGGAAGCATTCCAATTGTAAAAAGAATTTGGGATTTTGGTGATGGTTCTCCGGTAGATACTATTCCTGCTACTGATACCATTATTAAACATACGTATATCGGAAATAATACATACAACTGGTATACGGTGAAATTGAAAATAATTGATTCTATCGGATGTGAATCAGAAGAAATTCGTGTTGATCATATTAAACGATACTATCCACGTGCAAATTTTTATAGTTATGATACATTACTCTGTGGCAGATTGAATATAAATTTTTCTAATTCTTCAAATGCATATAACGGAACCTATTTATGGAGCTTTGGAGATAGTACTACTTCGAATACGCATAATGCAGCTCATGTGTATGTAAAAACAGGCATTTATACGATTAAGCTGGTTGTAAAAGATGAAAATGGTTGTAAAGACAGTGTGATGAAACCAGCATATATTAAACTTGTTAAACCTACAGCTGATTTTATAATTGGTGATACGTCGCAATGTGCACCTGTAACAATTACTTTTAGAGATACTTCCACGTATGCAACTTCTTATCAATGGATTTTTGATGGTGCAGATGGAGGAACAGGAAAAAATCCTGCACCTCATATTTATGGTCTCCCAGGGTATTACACTGTAAAATTAGCTATCGTAGGGGTAAGTGGATGCAAGGATACAGTTTCTAAGATTATTCATATAAGAGGACCTCTTGGTAAATTGAATGTTGGTTCTTTACAAGGTTGTGCACCATTCGCCTTTCACATGGGTGTTGATGGTACTAATATTAAAACATTTGCTTGGGATTTTGGAGATGGAACACCTGTATTACCTGCTGTTGATTCTGCTGTTAATCACATCTACGAAAACTCTGGAAAATATATTCCCAATGCAATTCTTACAAGTCCGGAAGGATGTATCGTCACATTAAAGATGAACGACACCGTTGTGGTGGATGAGCTTCATCCTAACTTTAGCATTGCACCCTATGAGCATTGTGATAGCGCAAGTGTTCATTTTATTGATAACTCTATAGTAGCACCCTTTTCATCCATTATTAAAACGGAATGGTTGTTTGGAGATTTAACAAGTGAACCTGGTCCGTTAACGGGTCCGCATAAATATACAGAACCTGGAATTTATTCCGTTTCTTTAATTGTTACATCTCAATATGGATGTCTTGATACAATTACAAAATTAGATTCCATACAAGTGAGAAAGAGTTCTGAAGTAGCAATAGTTGGCGACAGCTTAATTTGTTTAACACCAGGATCATTGCTTAATTATCACTCGGCTGTAACAAGCATAGATAGTATTGGTTCATACAACTGGACAATTGACGATGTGCCGGTTTCGACGAATAAGGATCTGCAAATCAATTTTCGGGATACTGGTTCTCATGAATTAAAACTGAAAGCAACAAGTATATATGGTTGTAGTTCGGAGATGCAGAAAATAATTTTCATCGATTCAGTGAAAGCAAATTTCACTATCAATTCATTGCACTTTTGCAGTAAAGGAACCGTGGAGTTGAAAAATATAACATCGAGTGCGAGCCCGATTGATAAAGCCACTTGGGATTTAGGTAATGGAATAGTAATGAACGCTGTGGATACCAGCTATACCTTTAAGACTCCAGGGTCCTATCTAATTAAATTAACCGCAAGTACAATCAAGGGTTGCAAAGACTCTGCGCAAACCATTCAGCCTGTTGAAGTTTATCCGCTTCCAAAAGCTCAGATTATAGGTGATACGCTTCAATGTATGCCGGGGATAATGACATATAGGAGTGAGGTTATTTCTAAGGATAGTATAAATGAATTTTATTGGAATCTTGACAATGCTAAATTTGATTCTTTAAGATCGTTCACAACATTTTTTAATCAGGGTGATCATGACTTGGAGTTAATAGTTAGATCAGGCACCGGTTGTTTGGATACCGCAAAAAAACATATTGTTGTGGATATGCTAAAGGCAGACTTTGATGTATTAACACCTATTTTATGTGATCGAAATGATTCAGCCCAATTCATCAACCTGACTGTTGCTGGGGTGTATATGATAAATTACGAATGGTTTTTTGGTGATGGTAATAGCTCGGTTGGATTATCTCCTGCTCATTCGTATTTAAAACCTCCTGGAATTTATGATGTACTACTTGTAGCTACCAGTGCTAGTGGCTGTAGAGACAGTGTCTTGAAGAAGGCGGCCATTCATCAATACAGAAACCCCGTCATTACGATAAAACAGGATTCCACATTTTGTATTCATCAGGCACTTACATTTAATGCGACCCTGATCGTAGACGATACCATTGAATCAATGGAATGGGAAGTAGATAGCACAATTGCGTCAACCACAACGGAATTAAAGCTATTGTATAATACACTCGGAACGCATACAATTAATTACCATGTCATCACCAATCATAGTTGTGCTAAGGACACCACGTTTGAGTTGGTAATACATCCCTTACCCATTCCGGCAGCAACAGCTGATACAACAATTTGTTTGGGATCAGTCGTTCAGTTAAATGCGAACGATGGAGTTAATTACAAATGGTCACCCAATCATGGGTTGACAAATACAACCATTCCAAATCCGGTTGCGATTCCGGAACGAACAATACAATACATAGTACTTGTGATCAATCCGTTTGGATGCACGGCCATGGATAGTGTCAACATAAAAGTGGATAAGCCAGTACATATTGCTATTAAAGACGTGCCACCAATCTGCAATGGAGAATCCATCGTATTGAAAACAATTTCTAATGCTCCTAAATTTAAATGGACTCCTTCTGCATATTTAAGCAGTGATAGTAGTGCGAATCCATTTGCATCACCTCCGGTAACAACAGAATATAAAGTAATTGCCTATAGTTTAAACACCTGTCCGAATGATTCAGCAAAAACAGTGGTAACAGTTGGAGAATATCCAAAAATAGATGTGGTGCACGATACTTCTGTAGTAGGAGGAAGCACGATACAAATCATTGCACAAGTTACAAATGTGCCTGTTACGTATGCCTGGGAATCCATTACCGGGTTAAGTTGTTGGGATTGTCCGGATCCCATTGTAAGAAATATTAAGGAAGATAGAGAATTGATTCTAACGGTAACAAGTCCAATAGGCTGTATTACAATCGACACGGTCCGAATTAAACTATTTTGCGGAGAAAATTTATGGATTCCAAATGCATTTACACCGAATAACAACGGATTGAATGATGTATTTTATCCGCAAGCACCAGGGTATGGAATTGTGAGGCTAATGACCATTTATGATAGGTGGGGAGAAGAAGTATTTACACAGGAGGATTTTCCACTGAATGATCCAAGTTATGGCTGGAACGGAAGATATAAAGATGGTAAAATTGGTGGCCCCGATGTCTACACGTATCGTATTCATTTTGTTTGTGTAAGTGGAGAAAGCTTCGAAACGATAGGAAAAGTGATTTTACTTAAATAAAACAATCATACATTGTGTATTATACATTTTGTATAATATAATCTTTAAAAAATCCACTACCCCTAAAAACTAAATAGACTATGTGCCTATGTGGTTTTATTTAAACACATAGACACATAGCCTATAAATAATTTTTAGATATTTTGAAAGAGCTACTGTGTGCGTCATAGCTTTTCAGCCTACGCTAAAACTTCGGTTGAGGAGGAGCGAAGGTTTACTTCATATTATGATATACCGTTTGTATATCATCATCTTCTTCCAGTTTTTCAACAAGCGCCATTACTTCTGCAACCTGTTCATCTGTTAATTCAACAGTAGAAGTAGGGATGCGTTCCAGCTCAGAACTAATAATATTCAAGCCTTTCGCTTCCAATGCTTTTTGCATGGTTCCAAAATCAGTAAAGGCTGCATAAATCACTATTTCTTCTTCATCGTTTTCAATTTCATCTGCACCATAATCAATTAATTCCAGTTCTAATTCTTCCGGATTAATATTTTCTTTTTTGATACGAAACACACTTTTACGGACAAACAAATAATCCAAAGAGCCTGTTTTCCCTAATTCACCCCCATTACGATTAAAATTCATACGAACATTCGCAACGGTACGAGTTGGGTTATCAGTAGCACATTCAATTAAAATTCCAACCCCATATGGCCCTTTTCCCTCATATACAATTTCTTCTAATCCTTTCTCATCTTTGGAGGATGCACGTTTAACAGCTGCGTCAATTCTATCCTTTGGCATATTTATACCTTTGGCATTCTGAATGGCAACTCTCAAACGGGAGTTACCGTTAGGGTCAGCACCTCCTAATTTTACTGCAATTGCAATCTCTTTGCCTGCTCTTGTAAAGCCTTTTGCCATTTTATCATAGCGGGCAAACATTTTATATTTACGTTTTTCAAATACGCGTCCCATAACTTGCTGAATTAATAGTATTAAATTTTCTGGTTACAAATCTATCATTTATTCATTCATATTTCACGATGATGGGTCGAGAAAAAGATGAGTTTTTGGTTGTAATGGTTATAAGGTACAGACCATTGCTTAAAGTTCCTAGTTGAAATGGAATGTTTTGCTGGATTGCTGAATGAATGATTTCTTGTTGCACAGCTCTTCCCATCAGGTCATAAACCGTGATTGTCGCAGGAGTGGATAAAGGAGTAGCTAACCGAATGGTTAATAGACCATCCGATGGGTTTGGATAAACTGTAAAACTCGAAGCGTTGTTTCCTGATGGTTCATCTATACTGGTTAATATTACTTTTTCAGAAGGAGTAGAATTACCTATTCCATCTGTTTTAATTAAATAAATATCATCTAAGAAATTTCTAAAGCCATTGGTTGTACCACAGATAATAAAACCTGTATCCGCAGTGCTGGCAATTGAATTAACTGTTTCTTTACTGCTGGTTCCAAACGTAGTAGAATTAACATAAAACCAACTAGCGTCAATGATAACAATATAAATATCCCCTTTTCCGGTTGTAAAACCATAACTATTCGTTACACCAACAAAAGCAATCCGACCACCAACCTGTTCAGCAAGGGAAACAATATTGTCATCCTCTGTACCACCTGCAAGAAATGTTCTGCCGGATTTTCCCAATGCCGTTAATTCAACAACAATTCCATCCGATTTTCCGGCGCCCTGGCTTTTTGTTTCTCCGCCAATGGCATATCCTCCGCCCTGAAGCTCGATGATATCATTTGCCTGATCCATTTTTGCACCACCAAATGTATTGGTCCAAACCGTATCTCCAACATTGTTTGTTTTGACCGTATAAAAATCTCCTAATGTATCTGTACTCATACTAAAACCCGTTAAGATATAGCCACCATCTTTTGTTTCTACAACAGATTTTGCTTCATCCTGAAATAAGCCGCCATAAGTACGTGTCCAAAGCGTATCCCCCAATGCATTTGTTTTGATGAGATAATAATCTTCATCACCTTTTCCATAGCTATATGTTCCACCACAAATGATATAACCGCCATCATTTGTTTGTTCTATGCAATTACCAAAATCCCAATCATGTCCACCATAGGATTTTTTCCACGTTATATCCAGTTTTGCATCCAGCTTAATGGCAAGAATGTCATAACCACCCATACCGCTGATGTCATTTGTATAGCCCATAACGACATACCCGCTATCAGTGGTTTGCTTAATGGAGGTTCCCCGGTCCACATTTATTCCACCTATGGATGTTTCATCCGTAGGGTTACCCAAAGAATCTGTTTTTATAACATACATATCTGTATTTCCACTGCCTACACTTGTTGTAGAGCCACATACAATGTATCCTTTATCCAATGTTTGCTGTGCAGACATGCCAATATCATATCCCGTATTTCCCATTACGTTACGGAATTTTATGGCTTGTCCGAAAACAGTTCCTGTGATTCCTAACAGCAATAGTAGCACGAATTGATTTTTTAGCTGATACATGTTATAATGTGCAAATTGTTTTTCTGATTTTAACGAGGTCAGTCATTAACTTTTCAAAATGATCCAGATGCAACATATTTGCTCCATCTGATTTTGCTTTTGAAGGGTTTGGATGTGTCTCTAAAAATAACCCATCCACACCAACGGCAATTGCTGCTTTTGCAATGGTTGCAATTAATTCGGGTTTACCTCCCGTAACGCCACTTGCTTGATTAGGTTGTTGAAGCGAATGGGTGATGTCCATAATAACCGGAACATTGTTTTTTTGCATTTCCGGAATTCCTCTATAATCCACTACTAAGTCATGGTAGCCCAAAAAAGTTCCACGTTCGGTTAGCATCACATTAGTATTTCCTGATTCTCTAACTTTATCTACAGCAAACTTCATCGATTCTGCTGACAAAAATTGGCCCTTCTTAATATTTACATGCTTTCCGGTTTGAGCTGCAGCAATAAGTAAATCCGTTTGACGACAAAGGAAAGCAGGTATTTGCAATACATCGACATACTTAGCCGCCAATGCAGCTTCTTCATGCGAATGAATATCGGTAACTGTCGGTACACTGTATTTTTTTCCAACTTTTTGAAGTAGCTCCAATCCTTTTTCATCTCCAATGCCTGTGAATGAATCAAGACGGGAACGGTTTGCTTTTCGGTAAGAAGCTTTAAAAATGAAAGGTATTTGTAATTTATCTGTAATAGCTTTTACACGTTCTGCTACTTCATAACAAATCTCTTCACTTTCAACAACACAAGGACCAGCTAGTAAAAAAAAATTATTTGCTTCGATATTTTTAATAAACGGAATTGATTTTAATGACATAAATTTTTTAATTGAAATTTTTAATAATTGAAAAATAAGCAGCCCTTCCTGCTACTTTGGAAGGTGCGATAAAACCTTCTAAATTACTTGTTCCGGCATACAACGAAAAACCTTTTCCGGCATTTACACCTAATCCAAGTCCACCGTTTAATCCACCATAACCACCATATCCTACTGTTGCAGAAATCATCAGGCATTTATTGAAATAAATATTTCCTTTTACATAAGCCAGAAATTTATAATTCGCATTGAAAATATGATGAATGCCTCCAATCAAATGAAAATGCTTACTTAATGCTGTTTCTATAGAGAGGTTAAGTGTACTTGGTAATGTTGCTGTAACAGATCTTTTTACCGGTGGCAATATCTTATTTTGTATACTGTCTTGCGATGTTTTGAAAAATGTAGAATCCTGAATATCAAAAATGCTATTAATGCGGAAACCATTATAGCGAAATAGGGAGTCCTGATTGCGGTAAATGGAATTGTTGTTAAAATGTATCAATCCTATATCCGATACAGATACCGCAATTTTTGTTTCACCTATTTTCGTTTTAAAGGGCGCTTCAAAATAAATATCCATGCTCATACCAAAACCATTCATGGCACTTACTCCTTTATGTGCAGGATCGGATTCTGCCATTTCCATTTCTGTATCAAATGTAATGTATTGCCCATCGGCACTTGTAAACAGCCTGGCTTCTTTTGCAAAAATGGATTTGTATTGTTCTCCTTTTAGAAACGAAAGTGCAACACCCCAACGGGTATTGCTATCTAATGTAGAAGAAAACAAACCTATCTGAAATTGTTGATAGCGAATAAGATTTAAACTGAAATTTGAAAAATTAGCAATTTGTCCAGCATAAGCAGCATTCCCATAAAATCCAACTTTATAAAAATCTTTTGGATAATGCGAATCGAAATGTTGACGGTCGCGAATGCTAAAAAAGAGATTAAATCCGGTTTTGTGGCAAAAAGAGTCCAATTTAAATGCTGCAAAAATACCCGTATTAAGTTCCGCTCCAATACGGTTACTATTTTTGGTGCGGGCCAATACCTTGTCTTTTAGATCAACATCAATATAACCGCCCCTGTAAAATTTTGTAATAAAATCAGCAGTTAAAGAGCTTGCATTTGCAAAACAATCACCAGCTATTCCAACACGGGTTTTTGCAGTTGAGTCAGCATATTCATCCGAAAAGATGATGGCAATTTGAGCTTGGCTTTGGCTGAGATAAATCAGTAAATAAAAAAGTATGTAATATTTTTTCACGTAACGATTTATTGAATTTGAAGTGAATAATTAAAGTCTCCGACTACTTTTATGTCCATCGTATAATCGCTGTATATCTTAATATATTTTGGTTGTGCAGCGGTATTGAATTTTATTTTAAACTTCGCTTTCTTTGTGTTGTACAACGTATTTATTTGTGAAGGATTTAATGGAATACTGATTTTTGTCAAGCGTTTTTCGATAACTTTTAATTGAGCATTCACAGGTGCTTGAAGAATGGTTGTTGTAGTGCCTGTTAAGGAATCGGTTATCGCACCCATATCATTGATCGTATAGATTTTAATATCGGCGTCAAACGGAAAACCATTATTTGCAAAAATGGTTAATGTTCCATCCTTAATATTGCGATTATCTCCACTGGAAATATTAAAATTTACAACACTTGTTAAGGTTAAATCAGTTGCAATAAAAGATAAGGGAACTCGTAAATCAATAAATCCATTTAGCAACTTATCTGTATAAATAAAATCATTTGAACCAGATACATTCCCTAGTGGATTCATTTGAATCTTGAGTTGATATTCCAGCTTGTTAGGCAAATTTTCGATGACATCGCTTAAATTAGAGTTATCAGTAGTTAAGGGAAAATCAGCATAGGACGGAATGATGGTTGATCCGTTTTCAACAGCTCTGTTAATATTAATAGTAGAAGAGGGGATTGTTAAGCTCACCGTTTTATTTGTATTGGTATTGATCCCTTTAAAATTTTTCAACGTAGCGCGGGCATCAACACCAATATAATTTTCAAGTGATACATTAAATTTTATGGATTCAAGTTTAATTTTTCCACCCAGGCGATCGAAAAAACTTAAACTAGTTTGAGTAGGAGGTATCTCAAAAACATTTTGCCCCAAATATCCTTTTGCATAACTGGGTACAATGTCTGAAAATACATTATCAATAATTAAACTATCTTGTGGTGTAACGAGTACTGTGTCTAAAGCTAAAGGACTAATTGATGCCTTTAAGGAAGTATAAATGGTATTTACTTTTGAGCCATTGGACCCTGTTAAATTAATGGTGTAACCGGAGAGATCGAATTCTTTATTATATAAACCTGCTTTATTTCCCACCCTGGCTGGAACATCAATATTTACAGAAAAAGGTACTCCATTCAAGGTAGCGCAAGGAATGCTGTAAACAAAGTTGGTGACTTCCCGTACCTTGCTTTTCACAGTGAAAGCCACTTTACCAGATTTGACTTTAAACATTTTCAGCTCTACCCCAGGCAATTGGTATACAGTTTCATTTGTATTCGGAAAAGGAATAACTTGCCCTGGATCCAAAGGGTAATTAAAAGGGATCGTATAAAAGGTATGTAAACCGGTATCGGGTATAATGAAAAGGTTACCTATATCAATATTGTAAATTCCCTGGTGATATACAATTTCAAGTGTACTATCAGCTCCTTCCTGTAGAACGGAGTCGGGTAAAATGTTGGATATATCAAAAGTGGCATCAACAATAGGGGCTAAGATCTGCGTATCCCAATATGCTTTATTTAGCTCCTTTCTGCATGAAAAAAAAAGCACTACTAAAAATATTGAAAAAATATAGAGAGCCTTCTTTTTCATAAAAATAAGCGTTATTGGCTTAAAAATAGTAAATAAAAATGGATTTTCATCGCAGAAAATCTCAATAGTATTTATTTAGTATACTTTTTAGTATAACCATTTATAGAATTTATAACTTTATAGCTTGATATATGTCCGTACAAATGAAACGTTTTTTTATTGCCTGGATCGTCTCCTCTCTTGCCATGTTTGTCTTGTTCTATATATGGCATGGGACGTTTTTAAATGATTTTTCCAGGTTGAATTATCCAAAGGAAATTTTTTTAATAATAGCCGGACTTACCTATGTTTTTATTGGATTTGTAGTTGTTAGGTTTTACGAGACCAAATTGTTGGAAAAATTGTTCTTTCATAAACCACTTTTAAAAGGGGTAGTAAAAGGAGCATTATGTGGATTTATTTTCTTCCTTATTGCAACAGTGGTTGGGGTATCTTTTAATACAGGATCCGATCTTAAAAATATGGCCTTAGACCTGGCATGGCAGCTGTTTGAGCAGGGGATAGGTGGCTTAGTTGCCGGCCTTCTTTATGCGTCTGCAGAGCACCGGCTTTTTAACGATTAATAATTGTATTTATCTCCCCACAAACGTTTTAAATAATCTCTCATTTCTTTCTCCCTGGTATTGTTCCCCGGTTCATAAAAGATTGTTCCTGCTATTTCATCAGGTAGATATTCCTGTTTTGAAAAATTGTTTTCATAACTGTGTGAATACTCATAATTTGCTCCGTACCCAATCTCCTTCATTAACTTTGTAGGCGCATTTCTTAGATGAAGGGGGACGGAAAGATCTCCTGTTTTTTTAACCATCTCAGTAGCTGAATTGATTGCCATATAAGCAGCATTACTTTTTGCAGATGCTGCCAAATAAGTAACGGCTTGTGAAAGAATTATTCTTGATTCCGGATAACCAATTACGTTCACTGCCTGAAAACAGTTATTAGCAATAACCAATGCCGTAGGATTTGCATTTCCAATATCTTCGGAGGCTAATATGACCAATCTTCTTGCAATAAATAATGGGTCCTCACCCCCTTCAATCATTCTTGCCAACCAATAGACGGCAGCATTGGGATCACTTCCCCGTATGGATTTAATAAAGACAGATATGATATCATAATGGTTCTCACCGGCCTTATCATAAATTGCAACATTTTGTTGAACAATACTGATCACCTTTTCATTTGTAATATCAATGCTTGTTCCTCCAATTGCATTGACAACCAGCTCAAATACATTTAATAATTTTCTTCCATCACCTCCAGATAATCTTAATAAAGCTTCTGTTTCCACCAGTTTAATGGTTTTCGTTTTGAGAATGATATCTGTCTTCATAGCTTGCTCCAGCATTTCTAACAGATCATTTTTATCAAGATGTTTCAGTATATAAACCTGGCAACGGGATAATAAGGCAGAGATTACTTCAAATGAAGGATTTTCAGTGGTTGCACCAATTAAAGTAACTTGACCTTTTTCAACGGCACCTAATAGCGAATCTTGTTGTGATTTACTGAAACGATGAATTTCATCAATAAACAAAACAGGGTTACTTTGTGCAAACAAACCGGATGATTTCGATTTTTCAATCACTTCCCGTATATCTTTTACGCCCGAATTAATAGCACTCAATGCATGAAAGGGACGTTTTAGCTGATGCGCAATAATATTAGCCAGGGTTGTTTTTCCAACACCCGGAGGACCCCATAAAATAATAGATGGTAATAAATTAGATTCAATTGCATTCCTTAAAATAGCTCCTTCACCCACAATGTGCTTCTGGCCAATGTAGTTATCCAAGCTTGTTGGACGCATCCGTTCTGCTAAAGGTGCAAGGCTCATTTTTATTATTTCATTCCTGTGTTAACCCAACATTCAATTTTTCTAATGGTAAGATCGTCTAGTTTCGCTGCACGGGCTGGCATCTGATCATAATGACCTTCATGTTTAATGCTGCCTAAAAATGCTTTAGCTTGAGCGGCTCTCATTGTATTGTCCATCGTCGAAAAATTATAACCTCCCGGAGAATTTTCTCCATGGCAACTATTACAATGCTGATCCATGATAGGTTTAATATCCACCGCATACGTTGGAATCTCAGTCCCACAATCTACTATTGGTTTTGCAGGTGGCAGCGTAGTAGTGGTTGGAGTAGGTTGTGTGGATTTACATCCAACTATGATAAGCGTAACCGATGCAATGAAATAAAACGATTTTTGTACAGTCATACTAATAATTAAGGTTAAGGTGTTTTGGATTAGCTACAAATTTACTAAACATATGCTATACATGGAAAGAATGAATAATTGTATTAAGTATTTTTCGTTGCTGGGGGGTTATGTTTCCATCGGCGGTGACTCCATAGCCAGTATTGAGGTAGGTGAAGAATATCTGTTTCCAATAAATTAGTTATTTTCTCTGTTATTTCTCCATGCTTTGTTGAAGCGGGCTGATCCGTTACTTCAAAAAACTCAAAGCTATAATACCCTCGGCTTTCTTTATTGATCCGACCATATACCACCGGGTAATTGTATTCCTTTGCATACTTTTCTGTTCCAAATAAAACAGCGGTATCCTGATTTAAAAATTTCATCCAATGGGCACTTTTTGGATTGGATGGAGATTGATCAATAGCAAATATGGTAGCTGTTAAGTTCTTTAACTCCTCTTCAAATACTTGTTTTACGATTTTCGTGGAGATCATATACAGTCCATATTTACTGCGTGTATCACGCATTTTTTTATCAAAATAAAGATTGGATAAAGGCTTATAAATTCCAATTGCTTTGTGTTTAATTAATGCGTTTACGGCTACCGCAAATAGTTCCCAGTTATTGTAATGCCCACCTGCAACAATAACACTTTGCCGCTTATCATAATAGCGATTAATTAATTCAGGATTTTTACAAACAACCCGTTTTTGGACTTCTTTTTCAGAGATAGTAAATGTTTTGAGGCTTTCCAATATCAAATCACAAAAATGCTGATAAAACTTTTTGGCAATTGCAGTATGCTCTTTGTGAGAAAGTTGTGGAAATGAACGTTGAATATTCCCCATAATAATTTTTTTACGATATCCCAAAACATAGTAAAAAAGAACAAACAAAAAATTGGAAACTCCGTATAGTAGTGGAAATGGCAGTAATGAAATAGGGATGATGACAAAGTAGTACAACAAAAAGTTAAGTATCCTCATAAAAAAATCATATTTGTAACGTAAAAGTTTTATTAAACAAAGATAAAGTATAGTTTTACACCACGAATCTGTATACTAATAAAACTTTAGAGTGATCAATATAAACGTAAAAACTAAAAACTATGAAAAATTCTACAAAATTTGCATCGGTTGTGTTTACTCTTTGCCTATTCATCTCCTCTGCTATCCTTGCCCAGGCACCTAAAAAACCAAAACCGGAAAAGAATAAATTTTTAGAAAATAAAACGTTTGACACTGAATTCACAGAGGTGAAGGAAAAAGGAAAACCAAAACCGCTTAAAGGAGATCTTATTGTAAAAGGAAGTAAAGTGCAATGCGATATAATGGAGGAAAAAGCAGGACTTTCGATATCTCCTTATCACGTAACATCTGATACAACTTATAAAGATGGAGAAACAGATGTGCACATGGTTACATTTGAAGCTACCTATACAGAAGGAAAATCAGAAACAAAATTTGAGGCAAACCTGACAGGCTCCCAAATCAAAGGAACGGTAGTAGAGTTGAAGGATGGAAAAGAAAAAAAGAAATATGAGTTTGTGGGTATGGAAAAAGAGAAACCAGGCAAGAAAAAATAACCCTTAGCTTTTTGTCAGCTGTAATAATGAAGGTTGAAGAGCTTCGGATCACGAAGTAGGCAAAAAAAAACTGCGATGTAATTGAACTACATCGCAGTTTTTTTATGAACCGGATCATTTATCATAGTTTAGCTTTTCATTAAGAGAAGCCCCTTTATAACTGAAGCATTGAAAAAAAATCTTTTTTACTTGGCCACGTTTAAAAATCATCTAACTTTACGAGGACTGTTGTTAATTCGTGCCGAACGAATGATTATTTCAAATTAAATATACAGCTTCTTTTTTTCATTTTTTCTTACCTATTTTTTTGCCTGTTTTAAAAACAATTAACGATTACATGGTGGTATTTGATTTTATTCTATCAAAGAGAATGCCCTGGGATCTACCTGAATTCTATTCTATTATCTAAATCACAAGTTATGAATCGGATGAATTTAAAAAAGCTATTCACGAAATTTATTTTTTCGGTCACTGTTTATTTTCTTTCAACCATATTGCTGCATGCACAAAATGATTCTTTGTCTGAGATGGAGAAACTTAACAGGCTTTCGCTTGAAGAACTCATGAATCTTAAAGTTGTAACAGCTTCCAGGATCGTACAAAAAATAAGTGAGGCTCCATCAACTGTGCTTGTGATTACCTCCCAGCAGATACAAGAAAGAGGATATGAGCAATTAGATGATGTACTTCGTGATATTGCCGGTGTCGACCTGATACGGATCTATGGAAGAGCACCCTCCTTTATTATGTTTCGTGGAATGCAAGGTGATGAAAACCGTAGAATATTGTTTATGATTGATGGTATTGTAGAAAACAGCATTATGGGGGATTTTGCAATGGCCGGACCTGCCTATAGTTTATATAATGTGGAACGGATAGAAATTGTATGGGGCCCTGGCTCCGCTCTTTATGGGGCCAATGCATTCAGTGCAGTTATTAATATCATTACAAAAAAAGGTGATCAAGCCAAAGGCCTGCATGTTCAAAAAGCGTTTGGCTCTTACAATACGTCGGTTGAAAATGTAATGGTAGGAGTAAAAAAATCCAACATTGATTTAATGATTTCAGGCTCTCTTTACAATACAGATGGCCCCGATTTTTTCAGCAGGCATCCCCAGTATTCGAATTCCTATGTGAAGAATGCCTGGTCCCTTAATGGAAATATTAGTTATACGGTAAAAAAAAGTAAAACAACGCTTGGTGTAAGATCCTACCATACACCTTGTGGTTGGGGAGAAGCGCT
>C688J18823_10000534_pt1 | contig 22179 bp, 18 predicted proteins | sample HopSoiMetagenom1_FD_18823 | JGI IMG/M metagenome (IMG submission 18823) | reverse complement strand
ACAGATCGACGGCGTGCGATTCAGGAAGCCTACAACATAGAAAATGGAATCACGCCGGTATCGATTGTGCGCTCGCTGGATATGTCGCTGGCCGGGATCATTGAGGCCGATTACACGGAGCTGGCCAGCGCCGAGGCCGACGGTCTGCCTGACTTCAAAAATCAGGAAGAACTGGATGCGTTCATCGCTAAGCTTGAAATCGAGATGCGCGAGACCGCCAAGAAATTTGAATTTGAAAAGGCAGCAAAGTTGAGAGACAGAATTAAAGAACTAAGGACGAAAGAGTTCTTGTTCGCGTAGGCAACTCGGGGTGCCGGCCCTAGCACCTTTAAAGGTGCTAAACTTGGGCCGTGCTAAATCTATTAACCGACATTCAATCTCTGACTGCCTTCCGGCGTCGCTCAAGTCAGTTTCTCAGACAAATCAAGAAAAGCCGGCGCCCCGTCATTCTAACTGTGAATGGTAAGGCAGCCGCGGTGATTCAGGACGCCGAGGCTTACCAGCGCCTATTGGACATCGCAGCAGGCGCAGACGCTCGGGAGGGGATTCGGCAGGGCTTGGAACAGGCACGGAAAGGCAAAACCCGTCCGGTAGAAGAATTTTTTAAAGAGTTTGAAGCCAAGCATGGCCTTCAGCGTTAAGATCACACCCCGTGCTGAGCGCGACCTGAGTGACCTACATCAAGGGCTGCATGCCTCGCGATTCCCGGCATGCTCGACAGTGGTATTTCCTGCTTAAGGCAGCCATTCTCGGCCTGAGCGCAATGCCGAATCGGTGTCCAGTCACGTCCGAGAACAAACGAATCAGACATCTTTTGTACGGCAAGAAACCGCATGTGTACCGAGTGATTTTTCGCGTCAATTCTAAGGCGCAGACAGTCGATATTCTTCACGTTCGGCACGGCGCCAGGCAAATGTTCAAGAGAACCGATCTTGAATAAATCGAAAGTCCTTATCCGATACTAAGACGAAGAGGTTGATCCGGCGCCAGGGTGCGTCCGCTAGTGAACTCCCTGGCTCGCGCTCAAATTTCCCTGCGGACCAATGTTGTATCGCTTCAATTTTCGATACAGCGTCGCGCGACTGATGCCCAGCATTTTGCCGGCTACGACTTTGTCCCCATTCACTTGCTCAAATACACGGAGGATTGTCGCTCTCTCAATATCTTCAAGATCATTTGAAGACAGCAAACCCTGAAGTGGTGCTGGGGCTGTTTGTGTCGCGGGGGCAGCAGACAGAACAGCCGGCGGCAGGTCGCCAACATCGATGATCTTGCCTTCCCCGAGTGCAACTGCTCTTTCAATACAGTTCTCCAGCTCGCGGACATTGCCCGGCCAATCGTATTGCAGCAGGCATTTCATGGCCGAAGCGGTGATGGGCACATCGGCGCCGTTGGCGTGGCGCTCGAGAAACCAATGCGCCAGCATTGGAATNTCGGAACGGCGTTCACGCANCGCAGGCATATTCACAGTGACCACATTTAACCGAAAATACAGGTCCTTACGAAACTCACCGACCTTGTACGCAGATTCCAAGTCGCGGTTAGTCGCTGCGATCACCCTCACGTCCACTTTGAAACGATTNTTGCTGCCCACAGGTCGCACTTCTTTTTCCTGCAGAAAGCGCAGAAGCTTCGCCTGCATTTCCTGCGGCAGTTCGCCAATCTCATCGAGAAAAACCGTTCCGCCATTGGCCGATTGGAAAAGTCCCGGCTTGGAGCGCGTAGCGCCAGTGAAAGCTCCCTTCTCATGTCCGAACAGCTCGCTTTCAATTAGCGTCGGCACCAGTGAACCGCAGTCCACTGCGACAAANGGCCGGTTCGCGAAAGTTCCGCGGAAATGGATGGCACGCGCCACCAGTTCTTTTCCCGTGCCACTCTCGCCAGTAATTAGGACAGGAGTGCGCGTGTCCTTCAGGCGCGCGATTATGCGCAAGACTTCTTGAATTTTTGGCGAGGCGCCCACGATGCCATGCAGCTCGGTTTCCGCGTAGGTGCACTCGCGCAGGAACTGATTCTCTTCGACCAGCTGAACTTTTTCTGCCATGCGCCGCAAGAACAACCGCAGCTCGTCAATTGCCGAGAACGGTTTCGCGATGTAGTCGTATGCTCCCAGCTTCATTGCTTGCACCGCGGTCTCGACCGAACCGTGGCCGGTCATCACCGCAACTTCAGCGCGCGGCAACATTTTTCTTACNCGGTCAAGAAATTCGATGCCGGACATTTGCGGCATCACCAGATCGGTCAGGATGATGTGCGCCGGCTGGTCCTCTAATAGAGTCAGCGCCGCCTGCCCATTGCTGGCTTCCATACAGGTAAAACCGAGGCCGCTGGCGACGGTCATGCACAAACGTCGGATACTCTCCTCGTCATCGACTACTAAGAAACGAATCCCCATACTCTCAGTCACAAAGGTTTCCCCACAGTTTTTTGTACTACCGAAAGAAATTGTTGAACCCGAAAAGGTTTTTCCACGCAAGGTATGCCGGTGCGGAACAAGGTTGCCGCAGTTTCGTCGCTGGCTACATCTCCGGTGATGAACACCAGGCGCGAGACCAGGGCCGGGCGATTGGCGGAAATCCAGGCATAAACGTCGGCGCCATCCACGCCACCCGGCGTGCGCATATCAGAGACTACGCCCATGAATTCTCCCGACTCCAACTGTTTAAGTCCATCGACACCGGATTGACTGCACACCACTTCGTAGCCATTACGTTCGAGCACCGCTCGCACGTAGCTCATTACAGCAGGCTCATCTTCAATCAGCAGGATGGGAAGCGGTTTTGGTTGAAATGAAGGGGCGCTCATGTTTGCGTAACTCCTGCGACTGCGGAAATTGATGCCAGCTCTCGCACGGCAGGAAACCGCACCGTGAAGGTCGCACCCTCCGAATCAGAATTGTTCCAGCAAAGAATTTCTCCACCATGCTCTTTCACGATGCCATAGCAAATGCTCAAGCCGAGACCGGTGCCTTCGCCGACACGTTTGGTGGTGAAGAAAGGGTCGAAAATTCGCTCGGGATGGCTGATTCCCTGACCGTTGTCCCGGAAGGTAACTTCTACAAAATCCTGGTTGCAGGCAGTCGCAATTTCTATCCGCGGGCCTTCGGTGTTTTCCCGCACCGCATCGTAAGCGTTATTCAAAATATTCAAAAACACCTGCTGCAACTGGTGTGAATCACCAATGATGAAGGGCAGGTGATCACGCAAATTTTCAGTGACTGCCACGCCGCGGCTTTGCAAGTCGTACGAGCGCAATTGAATGGTGCGCTTCAGAATCGGGTTCAGTTGCACCGGTTTGCGCTGCGGCGGCATCTGACGCGCGAAACTCAACAGGTTTTGCACGATCTGCTTAGTGCGCTGCGCCTCCTGCAGAATCACGCGCAAGTCTTTACGTGCGCTCTCGGGAACATCGCTGTTCTCCATGAGCAGGTCAGCGAAACCCAAAATAGCGGTGAGGGGATTGTTGACCTCATGCGCGACCCCTGAGACCAATTGGCCCACGGCGGCCATTTTTTCAGCATGCATCAGCTTGGATTGCAGAGAAGCGGCGTCAGTAACGTCACTCATGACCACGACAATACTGCTTACATTACCTTGATCATCGCGCATGGGGCTGAGATTGACCGAGAACTGGCCGACCCGGCGGTCCGCGCGCAGAACTTGCACCTCAAGATTGTCTACCTGGCCCCCCGAGAGCACCGCCGAATAGGCCTCCCGAAAGGGTTCAGTGCTGCTGGCTGCGACCAGACCTTCGAGCGGCTTACCCAGAATCGCCGCCTGTTCGTATCCCATGACTTGCCACCGGCAGTTGGCGTAACTCACCAACCCGGCAGTATCGGCAACCAGAATAAGGCTCTGGGTATTGTTCAGAATCTTGCCTGAGAAATCCCGTTCTCGCTGCAACTCAGCCTGGTAGCTCTTCAACCCGCTGATATCGAGCATCAAGCCGCGGTATTGAGAAATTCTTCCGTGCGCGCCGGGAACGGCAAAGGCGTTAATCAAGACATGAACCGCGCTGCCATCTTCGCGCTTGAGTACAGCTTCACGATTTCGCAGAGCTCCCTGGCGTTCCATCTCGGCGAACAGCTCGCGGTGATGTGCGGCTGAAAGAAAAACTTCTTCCCGCGGATCGCAATGCAATAACTCATCGCGGCTATTGCGTCCGAGCATACGAACCAGGGCATCATTGACTTCGATGAAGCGTCCGTCCGGGCTGCAGAAAAACAGGCCCTCCTGAATATTGTCGAAAAGCTCGCGGTAACGGCGCTCGGCCTCACGGCGGTCCGTGATGTCTTTTAATACGTGGATCGTCTGCAGTCCTTCGCTGCTGGCGGCGTGCACCTGCGACGTGGAAACCAAGAACGTCCGATCCAGCACCGGATGAACATATTCGTCCACGGAGTCACCGGTGACGCGACAGAACGGACAAGATCTCGGCAGCGGACCGGTTCCCATGGCCAGCAGGGCAGCGATGTTCAAGCCGATCAGCTGTTGCGGCTGCACGCCCACAAAGTCCGCCAACGAGCGATTGACCCGCAAAACATTGCCGGCTTCATCATGAGCAACGATGAAGTCGGAGATGGAGTCGAAGATCTCGATCCAATGACGTTTCGCCTGCTCGATGCGCGTGAAGAATCGTGTGTTCTCTAGAGACACCGAAGCTTGCGCAGCGATGCCTTTCAGCAACTGCTGATCTTCCGAACTAAGTGGCTGTTTGCGATTGGCGAGGCACAGTGCGCCGAATAATTCTCCAGTACCGCCGCTCAATCTTGCCAGCTCGACGTTTTTCCAGTCTGTTTTACTCGCGAGATCTTCACCCAGCAGATCACTTGTGTTTACGGTTCGGATTGCATCGTGCGAGGCGGAGAGTTCGGCAATGACGGAGGCGGCGAACTTTGAGTCGAATTCTTTGTGTGGCTCGGTACTCAGCGAGTGCAGAACCAGTACGGATTCACTCCCGTCGCTTTCGATTACCAAGGCGGCGTCAGTGGCCTCCATCATGTCAGCGGCGCGCTCCAAGATGTTGCGCGCGAAACCGGCTCCGCGCACCAGCGAGTTTTCCAGTGCGAGACTGCTAAGAAATTCGGAGCGTTTTCGATGTTGTTCAGAAAGACGCAAATTGCGGCTGATCTCAAGCGCAGCAGTCATGTGCCCGGTTAGCGCTCGAGCCCGGCGAATATCTTCTTGCGAAATCGGGAGATGCCCGCGTTGATCGAGCACCCCAAAAACTCCAACTACTTCATTTCGGGCGCTAAGCAGAGGCACCGCGAGCAGTTGACGCACATTGAACTCGGCAAGAATAGGTGCGTTGGTTCCTGGTACTTGCGTCGTGTCATCAGACCAAAAGACGTCTTTATTGAGAATGGCCCGTGTCAGCACGCCTTCGGGTATTACATACTCGGAGTTAGTCAGCTTGCCGTCTCGATAGCTCCAACGTATGCGAAAACTGCCATCTTCAAATAGAGCAACGAATGCGCGCATGAAGCCGAGAAAATTGCTGGCGCGCCGGATGAACTGCCCCATGAATTGTTCGAGATCTGAAATCGACCCGAGATCAGAGGCAATATCTACGATCTGGTGAAGTTCCTCGGCTTGGGTCCGTGCCTTGGCGTAGAGTTCCGCATTAGAAATGGCGACAGCCGCGAAACTTGTTACGACTGGGAGCAGTTTTTTTTCTTCAGCGGTGAACCCACCTTCGCGCCGGGGATAAACCAATACTGCGCCTTCTTTGCTGGAGGTACGGAATGGGGCAGCCAGCAGGGTACCTGCTGGAACCAAGTCTCCCAAAAGGTGCGAGGCTGGATTTACCGCGACAGTGATCGGTTCCCCGGCTTGAAGCGCGCGGTTCGCGATATCGGAAGCAAAATGCAATCCTCTGCGGTCCTGCCGGGCACGCACTGAAACCGCAAACACAGGATCCTCAGTTGCAACTGACCACAATTCAAAACCACTTGCCTCTCGACCCAGAACACAGACCAAAGGTGTGCGCAGCAAGGCGCGTACCCGGTCGGCGATGGAATCAACTAGCAACCGGAAGTCAGGCTCGGCGCTGAAGCTCTGCGCAACTTCCGCCAAAATCGCGGCTCGCCGCTTTTCTTCCTTTGCCTGTTGGGTGAGACGCGCGGCCTCGAGCAGACTCCCCAGTTGTGCAGCAAGAATGCTGGCTTTGTTGAGATGGTCCTGGTTAAAGAATTCGGGATCGGTGGCGTGCACAAACACCGTCGCCCCAATCGCCCCATCGAACATCAGCAGGGGGACCGCGAGTATCGATCGAATTTGAAACTCGCGGGCCATGGGATAGCGGTCGGTGTCCACCGAATTCACCAGGATAGGTTTCCGCTTCTGTATGGTTTCGACGACGATTGCGCTTTGAGTAGTTTTCAGGCGAACATTGCGGAACTGGTCTGCCATCCAACCATCCGCCTCCTCAGCTATCAGTTGGTCGGGTGGGAAGAAATGCCAGATATAGGCGCCGCTCACCCCGAAATAGGCGCGGGTGGTCCGGCAAAACAGGCGCAGGATTTCCGCAGGCGAGATGGCTTTCGCCGCCCCTGCTGAAAACTCCAGCAGCAAGCTTTGAAAGCGTTCGTCCTGGGGAAAGCGTTGAGGGGGTGATCCAAGTATTTGTTCGGCGCCCGTATCTATCTCCCTGCCATCGCCCGCGGTTATTCCAAGTTATTGATAAAGCTGGACTCTATCTCGCTATCTCATTTTGAGTCAAGTAAAAAAGCCATGCACGTACCAGCGCGAGTTATCCACTTTTGTATCAAATCGGACAAAGCGTTTTGAGACGAACAGTGGCACAAGTGAGACGAAAGGCTTCGTTGTTTTGACTTGTGGAGGATGCGATTGTNTGCATGCTATAGCAAACATAGGATCAANCATTCGGCGAATGACGGCTCTGGATTGGCAACCTCGGTGCAATGTGAATCTTTCTTCCAAGGGAGATTCCTGCTTGCAAAGATCACACCGACTATTNCGTAGGGCGATAGTTTTTCTATCCGCCTTGATGATTACAGCCCTCAGCTTTGCACCTTACTCCAACCGCGCNTTNGCAGAAGANCATCCTGAGCGCAAAGTGCGGATCAGAGTGGCACCCGTTTATCCGGANATCGCCCGCAAAATGAAGCTCAACGGCACNGTCCGCGTTGAAGTTGTGGTCTCGGCTAACGGAAGCGTNAAGGAAACGAAAGTAATCGGTGGTCACCCGATTCTTGTGACGTCTGCAGTGGATGCAGTGAAAAAATGGAAGTTCGATCCTGCCAGTGCTGAAACTACCGGCATTCTGGAAATCAGATTTGAACCGGATAAGTAGCAAGCGCGGTTAGGGCGAAAACACTGGAGCCACTTTCATGTCTATCACCAAACAACTCTACGTGCGCTTCGGCGCCGTTCTGGTCATTGTGGTGCTCTTGCTCTGCGTCATTCTGGCAGCGGTGTACCGCGAACGAAGCACCAAAGCCAGCGCCGCACTGGCGACGGAAATGTCGCAGACCACTGACAAGATCCGCTTCCAGATGATGCAGAACTGGCTTTACCTCAGCAACTATCTTCTCAGCGGCGATACCCGCGAAGTGGATCACATGAATGACGGCATTCATGTCCTAACTGAAGAGGTGTCGAAAGGCCAGAAGCTGGCTAGTTCCGATCAACAGCGTTCTGCACTCGACAACTTTGCTAAAACAGAGGCCGCGTGGACGACCGAGTTCGCTCAACCCATGCTGCAGAAGCGCAGAGAAGTGGACGCGGGGAATGCGACGGTTGCCGACCTGCAAATTTATTATCTTCAGAAGGATGCTTCGTCCTGGGTGAAAAGTGCGACAGAGTATTTGAATGCAGCGGACCAGGAGACTCAAAATCTACTCGATAAACGGCGTAAATCGGACGATGCGGCGGCTACAGAGATCATCGTCATAGCCTCGCTTGCCACTCTGATTGCGCTCGGGGTTGGAATTCTGATCGCCTACAAAACCGCGCGATCGCTTACCGTGCCGCTCGGTGATCTGATGAAAGTGGCCAAACAAATCGGTGAGGCCGGAGAACTTGACCACAAGATCGATCTTCAACGCGACGACGAGATCGGACAGCTCGGCCGCACTTTCGATGGCATGGTGGCATACCTGAGAGAAATGGCGACATTGTCTGAGGCAATCGCGGGTGGAAATTTAGGAGTGGAGGTTAGACCACGCTCCAAAAATGACATGCTGGGCAACGCTTTTTCCAAGATGACCGAAGGACTGCGAAATCTTGTGCGTAACGTTAAGGATGCGGCTTCGCAAGTGGCGAGCGCGTCCGCGCAAGTGGCGGGTGCGTCCGATGAATCGGCAAAGATCAGCCTGCAGAGCTCATCCGCAATCGACGAAGTCACCAGCACCATGCACGAGATGAGTGTCAATGTGCAGAACATGGTGAAGAGCACACAGATACAGGCGTCAAGCGTGAGCGAGACTTCCGCGTCTATCGACGAGATGGTCGCTTCCATCCAGCGCGTGGCTGATACGGCCAAGGTGCTGCTCGACATCTCGAACCGTTCGCGCGAAGAAGTGCAGAGCGGCATCACGACTATGGACAAGGCCACGGAAGGCCTTAACAAGATCAATGTGACTATTGACGCCTCTGGGGAGATCATCGGCGTTCTGGGGCAGCGTGCTGATGACATCGGAAAAATCATTGAGGTCATCGACGACTTAGCCGAACAAACTAACCTGCTCGCGCTGAATGCTGCCATCGAAGCGGCGCGTGCCGGAGAACATGGCCTCGGTTTCGCCGTGGTCGCCGATGAAGTTCGTAAGCTGGCGGAAAAATCGGCGCAATCGACGAAAGAAATTTCTGAGCTAATCCAGAGCATCCAGAAGGAAGCGCGGAAGGCCGTCGAGAACATGGACCAAAGTACCGAGATCGTGGACCAAGGTCTTCAGCTTGGCCACGAACTCAATCAGGCGCTACGCAAAATTTCCAACGTGGTCACGGAAGTTTACAAATTCGCGCAGGAAATTGGAGCAGCCACGAATGAGCAGTCGCATGGCTCGTCCCAGATTGCTCGGGCTACGACCCGCTTGAATGAAATCACGCATGAGATCAATTCTGCCGTCGAAGAGCAGGCCTCGGGCGCGCACGCCGTCGTGAAAGCAATGGAGCGTATGCGCGAGCTAGTGCAGCAGACCACGTCGGGTTCGACGGAGCTGGCGGCTTCGGCCGAGCAGATGTCCAAGATGTCCCGCGGGCTGCTGGATTCGATGAACCGTTTCGGAATCGAAAATGACTCCACACTTCCGGGTGAAGACCGCGCACGCAAGGCTGGCCGTCACGCGGTTGCAGGATCACGGTAATGAGCACAGAAGCAGCGCGCGACATACATCTCGTGGGCTTCCAGATCGGACGCGAGACCTACGGCGTCCCGATCACGTCGCTGCATGAAATTGTGCGCGTGCCTGAAATCACAGCGGTGCCGGATGCACCCGAGTTCGTAGAGGGCGTGATCAATCTTCGAGGCAAGATTGTTTCGGTGATCGATCTGCGCAAGCGGCTTGGCGAGAAAAAAATCACAGCCACACGAAAGAATCGCATTCTGGTGGTCGAGCACAACGGACGACTTTCCGGACTGATCGTCGATTCTGCTTCCGAAGTGTTGAAAATTCCGGCAGGCGATGTCGAAGCTTCTCCGAAAGTACTGCACGAGAGCGAATTGAATTGCGTAACTGGACTGGGCAAATACAAGGGCCGGCTGATCGTGCTGCTTGATATGACGCGGCTCCTCGACCTTGGTATTAAGGCGAAACAGAGCGCCAGTGAAACTAGCAATGAAAAGCGGCGCGCAGCTGTCGCCAAATAGGGGAAACAAAAGATCATGAGCACTCCAGCAGTGGCTATCCAGCTCAGTGAAGCTGAAATGCGGTTGCTGCAGTCGCTCGTTTATCACGAGTGCGGCATGTTTTTCGATGCGCGGCGGACCCATTTTCTTCAGGACCGCCTGCAGCGTCGCCTGCGGGAGTGCCGGCTTGATTCTTTTTACAGTTATTACCGGCTGCTGATCAGCGCCGAAGGCAAACAGGAGCTCTCCCGTCTACTGGAAGACCTCACCGTCAATGAGACCAGCTTCTTTCGCAACAAGGCCCAGCTTGAGCTTTTTCACAAACTCATCCTGGATGAACTGATTCGCAAGAAAGAAGCCGATGGTGACCGCAGGCTGCGTATCTGGAGCGCGGGATGTTCAACCGGCCAAGAAGCCTACACCATTGCCATGCTGATTGCCGACGCACTCGCTTATCACCAGCTACGGATGCCGCACTCAGCAGAGACTACGTGGCCCAAACCCCTGGTGCCTCCACCGTGGTCGGTTGAAATTCCCGCGAGCGACATCAATTATTCGGTGTTACGCGCCGGACAGGAAGGTATTTACAGCGAACATCAGATGTCGTCAGTGGATTACAACTACCGGCTGCGCTATTTCGACAAGGTCGGCGAACGGTATGCGGTGAAAAAAGCGGTGAAGGAATTGGTCCACTTCGACTTTCACAATTTGAAGACTGAATTCCTACCGCAAAGCAACGACGTGATTTTCTGCCGCAACGTAATGATGTATTTCGATGAGGCAGAGCAGCGAAGACTTATTGAAAAGTTCTACCGCTGCCTTGCGCCCGGCGGTTACCTGCTCGTGGGTCACGCAGAAAGCTTGCTGGGACTGACCACCAAGTTCGCCATGGTTTATCGCGATAGCGGTACCGCTTACCGTCGCATCGAGGTCTCGCAATGACACCATTCCGCCACGACCCCGGCGCGGAGATGCGCGAGCTTTTCTTCGAAACCTCGCAGGAGCTGCTGCAGTCGTTGAATGATGATGCGTTGAAACTCGAGAAGTCTCCTCAGGACCTCGAAGTGGTGCGAAGCATTCGGCGCACCGTGCACACTCTGAAAGGCGATGCAGCGGCTTGTGGATTTAAAGAGCTGAGCGGACTTGCCCACCAGCTCGAGGACGCACTGGCAGTCGAAGGCATCGTGGCTCCCGGCGCGCTGGTTGAATTGAGTTTTAAGGCGGCGGACGTTTTCACTGAAATGTTGTCCGCTTACCGAGAACACCGGCCGCTTCCGGACACTTCTGACATCGGCCGCATGGCAAAAAATCTTGTTCCAGGCTTGATTGGTCCACGTCAGGCGACGAAAGACGCCCGCAACAAAGTTCTGGCCGTCTCATGGAACGATGACGAGCAGAAGTCGGCGAATGCAGCTCAAGAGAGCGGTCTGAGAGTATTTCATGTGATCGCGCACATTGACCAGCTCTGCGCGATGCCCATTGCCGCGCGCCAGCTGGTGACTTCTGCACTAGGGACGATCTCGCAAGTTCTCGGAGTAAGGCCGGAAATAGGATCGGTAGAGAAAGTCAAAAAGCTTGACCTGTTGGTCGCGACTGCGACGAGTGAAACTGACATTGTTTCCAAGTGCCTGATTCCGACCGTCATTTCGCGGGTGGAATATTTCGAGATTGCATTGTCGGGGAAGCCCGCAAAAACCGTAGCGCCCCTCAGTGTCGGTGAAGCGTCGCTGGCCGAAGCACCTGTTACAGAACTGTCAACCGTAGAAGAAAAGCAGTCGCCCGCGGTCGAGTCGTCCTCACCAGAGGGTGCGACACAGACCAGTCGTCCCGCGCAGCCGGAAAATATTTTACGCGTGGACGCGGAACGAATTGATAACGTCCTAAATCTCGTCGGCGAGTTGATTATCGCCAAATCCATGCTGCAACAGGCCATGCAGGAATTTGCGCGCCGCTATCCGAAAGACGCGCTACGACCGCGATTCTCAGATGCAATGGGATTTCAATCGCGAGTGCTCAATGATTTGCAACGCTCGGTAATGAAGATCCGCATGGTACCAGTCGATCAGTTGTTCCGGCGCTTCCCCGCATAGTTCATGATGCGGCCAAACGGTGCGGAAAGCAGGTGCAACTCGCGCTCCGAGGTCAAGATACTGACCTTGACAAGGGCCTGTTGGACGCAATCGCAGAACCCTTGACCCACATAGTTCGCAATGCGGTCAGCCATGGAATTGAGTCCCCAAAGGAACGCGAGAAGGCCGGGAAAAATCCCGTCGGGATGATTCAACTGAATGCTTATCACCAAGCGAGCCATTTGATTCTCGAAATCACAGATGACGGCTCAGGAATCGACGCCGCAAAAGTTAGGGCGAAGGCGCTCAATGCAAACATGATCAGCGCTGAAGTCGCCGAACGCATGACAACGCAGGAGATATTCGACCTTATTTTCCGCCCGGGATTCAGCACCGCCGATGAGATCACTGAAATTTCGGGACGAGGGGTTGGATTAGACGTGGTGCACAGCGTTTTGATGCGCATCAAGGGAACGATTGAGACCGAAACCGATCCCGGGCAAGGCACAACGTTCCGTCTGAAACTTCCGTTGACGCTTGCGATTATTCAAGCACTGATGTTCCGTATTGAGCACCGGCTATACGCCATTCCGCTTAATGCCGTGGCCGAGATCGCGCGAGCCTGGCAGAGCGACTTGCATCACGTGGACGGCACTGAGGTCCTGCAATTGCGAAATCAAGTTTTGCCCCTGGTGCGGGTGGGAGAGCGGCAGATTTCGGACCGCGATCCAAGCAAAGAAAAGATTTTCGTTTTGGTTCTGACTTACGGCGAGCGCAAGCTGGGACTAATCGTGGATGCNTTAGAGGGCGAGGAAGAGTTGGTCATTAAGGCTCTCGACGATCAAACCGTCGCGTCTGACCTAGTCAGCAGCGCTTCAATTCTTGGNGACGGNCGAGTTGTGTTGATTATGAATCTGGCCGCGGTGATGGAGCGCTTTATTAGAGGCGGGACGAACCTAAGCCAATCTGGTTTGTTCTCGCGGGTGGGGCAGGATAGCCACTCGAGTGAGGTGCGGCAATGAGCGCGCAACCGGTACGCGTCCTGGTGGTCGATGATTCTGCTCTTATGCGAAAGCTGATTCCGCAGATCCTCGCCACCGACAACGCCATTGAAGTGGTTGGCACTGCGATGGACGGCAATTTCGGATTGAAGAAGATCGAAGAGCTAAAACCGCAGGTGATAACACTGGATCTGGAGATGCCCGGTATGGGCGGACTCGATATGCTGCGGGAGATCATGCGCCGCCATCGCTTACCAGTGATCGTGGTCAGTTCGCATAGCACTCAGGGCGCTTCGGTAACGTTGCAAGCCTTGTCTCTTGGAGCTTTTGATTTCGTCGCTAAGCCGACCGACGTTACTTCGCGTATGCAGGAAAGCGGGCAGGAGTTGATTGCCAAGATCAAGGCCGCAGCCCACAGCCGCGGTATTCAGATCAGCGATCTGCCGGAACCGATAAAACGTGAAAAAGCTCGTTCGGTCTCCAACCGCCAGGCGACGAAGGTTATTGCCATCGGCGTCTCGACCGGAGGCCCACAATCGCTTCAGTATGTCTTGTCGCAGCTGCCGGCGGATTTTCCCGGGTGCATAGTAGTCGTGCAACACATGCCCGAGGGATTCACGGAGATGTTTGCCCGCCGGCTGAATGAGTGCAGCGCGCTCAGTATCAAGGAAGCCCAATCGGGCGATGCCCTGCACGGGGGGCGCGTGCTTATCTGCCCCGGCAGCAAGCATTTAAAGGTGAAGCGGCTGCCCTTGGGGGATGTGGCCGTTTTGAGCGAGGAAGCCCGTGTAAATGGTCACCGCCCTTCTGCCGATGTCTTGTTCAAAAGTGTTGCGGAGGAATTCGGCTCCCGTGGCGTCGGGGTAATCATGACAGGCATGGGGGACGACGGCGCGCATGGATTAGGCTTGATCAAAGTAGGTGGAGGCATGACCATTGCGCAGAGCGAGCGGTCCTGTGTGGTTTTCGGAATGCCAAAAGCCGCGATTGAGCGCGGCCACGCGATGCGAATTGTAGATCTGAAACAAATGGCCAGTACTTTGCGCGCGTTGTGCTCGGAAGGTGCAGGATCTGAGCGTGCGATGCGCGCGGCGAACGATTGAGTTTGGATTTTACGGCACACCTTTAGGGCGCCGGAGTAGAGACAAAGAAGGAGGTAGTTATGGAGCAGTTTTCACCAATCAAGCGCAGCAAAGACGGGCAATCGGTCCGCTACCTAATAGTGGACGACTCCGTCTTCGCTCGCAAAAACCTCGCCCGAATTATTGAATCGTTTGGGGGCGAGATCGCAGGTGAGGCCGGCGACGGAATGACGGCCATCACCGAATACGAGCGCGCGAAACCAGACATCGTGCTCATGGACATCACCATGCCGCAGATGGAAGGCATTGAATCGGCCGAGAAAATCGTCCAGCAGAATCCGGACGCGCGCATTGTCATGGTGTCTTCCGTGGGTTATCAGGAAAACATTGTGGCGGCCTTGCAGCGCGGGGCACGGCACTTTGTGCAAAAACCCGTGAAGCCGGAAGTGCTATATGAAGTGATCAAGTACGTGCTTGGGGAAGACGGAGTGGTTGCCGCCGCAGCCGGCGCAGGGGACTAGATATGAAAATGGAGCTGATCCAGCCGTTTATCAATGCGGCAGATGCCGTGTTGTCACAAGGCTTGAACTCTCCCATGGAGATTGGGAACCTCACCATGGAAAAGGATGCCTATCGTCTGAAAGGCGTCGCGGCCATGATTGAGTTGACCGGAGACATTGAAGGCCGGGTAATTTTTGATGCATCTCCAACCACCGCGGCTAAGATTGCGAGTCACATCGCCGGCACTGAGCTTCCGGAAACGGACTCATTAGTGCGTGAGGCAGTTTGCGAATTGGCCAACCAGGTAATTGGTAACGCAGTCGCCACCTTGAACGATCAAGGCTTCCACTTCCGCGTACATCCGCCGCACCTGCACACCTCCGAGCATGGACCGAAAATTACTGGCGACACAGAAGCGCTCGTGCTCTGCTTTGAGACCTCCAGCGGCAGCGTGTTTATGAATATCGCTTTACGCTACGGCGGTTCAGCCGCCAACGGCGTCAGCGCGTAAGGTGGATTGCTGAACAGAATTGTTAAGTGCGGCAGCAGTTGTCGTCTTCTCGTTTCCCTCTTAAACTGAATCGGGACGTTCATCGAGGATGTTCCTATGCTGCTACCGTCTGCTGATCGGCCGGAGTGCTGGCCGTCGTTGCCTCTCGATTCCTGGAATGACACCCGTGCGACGCTCCACATGTGGACGCAGATCGTTGGTAAAGTGCGGCTGGCGCTTACGCCCCTTATAAATCACTGGTGGAATGTTCCGCTGTACGTGACTGCGCGCGGGCTGACGACATCGCTGATCCCATATGGCGAGAGATCATTTGAACTGCGGTTCGATTTTCTGAAACATCAACTGGTGCTCGAGACCAGCGATGGCGCGCTGAAAGCTCTCCCGCTCACAGCGAAATCAGTGGCGGATTTCTACCAGGAATTCATGGCCATGCTTCGCGCGCAAGACATCAACGTCAAAATCTGGCGCATGCCGGTCGAGATTCCCGATCCCATTGCGTTCGATCAGGACCGCGTGCACGCATCGTACGATCCCGAATCGGTGGAGAAATTCTGGCGCATTCTGGTGTCGGTGGATGCAATCTTCAACCAATTCAGATCCCGGTTTATCGGGAAGTCGAGTCCGGTACATTTCTTCTGGGGAAGTTTCGATTTGGCAGTGACCCGGTTTTCGGGCCGGAGAGCGCCTGAGCGCCCCGGCGCCGACAAGATGACCCAAGAAGCGTACTCGCACGAGGTCAGCAGCGTGGGGTTCTGGCCGGGAGCGAGCGGCATGTCGGACGCGGCATTTTATTCTTATGCGGCGCCAGAACCGAATGGGTTTAAGCAAGCCCCCGCGCAACCTGACGCAGCTGCTTACAACGGGAGCCTGGGAGAATTTCTGTTGCCTTACGAGGACGTTCGCAAGGCCGAATCACCCAGCAAATCGTTGCTGCAGTTCTGCCAGAGTACTTACGAGGCTGCGGCGAGTCTTGGCAAGTGGGATCGCCTCGCATTGGAGCGGGAAGCAGCCTGAAACTTTCGAAGAAACTGCGAGTCTTTGAGCAGCGCCGGTCATCCTAATAGTCGGAGAATCTTATGACTACGAGAAAAAAATCGAAACGCGACGAACTGGGTCCGGACTCAGCCGGACAGTCCGGTGATACGCAGCAAATTTCAGACACCGCCAGCGCCGATTCTGAAAGCGTTGAAGAACTGGCGGAAGAGGGCAATGCGTTTGAAGCCGATGCGGTTTATGGAGTGGAGAACGCGAAAGATGCCGATGTCTCTGAAGTTACTACTCGCGAAGTTCCCGAAGATGACGTCCCCGGCGAGTACTTAGACGAAGATGAGCACGTCGCGTAACTAGTCAACACGGTGCAACTTTCAGTAGCCCTCCTTAGTACATCTGCGTACAAAAATAATTCGCACTGACGACCTTCTCAGTACAGACAGTTCAGGTTTTGAATCTCGCTCACTGCAACGGGCATCTTTTACCAGATAAGTGTTGAGCCTTAGGGAGCGTGCAATGCGGAAATTCACCAAACTGGCAGTCCTGGCACCGGTCGCCCTGGCGGCGGCTTTCATAAGTACTGGATGCGACAAGACGGAAGCGAAGGCTCCCGCGCCGCAGCCGTTGCCGGTAAAAGTCGAGACGATCAATCTTGCGCCTGTTCCGCGTGCCGACGAATATGTCGCAACAGTAAAGTCACGGCGCTCGGCGAGCATTCAGCCACAAGTGAATGGGACGCTGACCCGAATTCTGGTGAAGTCAGGCGACCGTGTGCACACTGGGCAAGTGCTCATGACGATAGATCCGCTGAAGCAGCAAGCGTCAGTCGACGAGCAACGCAGCACTGTTGAACAAAAGAAGGCGATCTTCGACTACAACCAGCGGGAACTGGAACGCCAAAAAGGTCTCTACGAGGGCGAAGTAACCAGCAAGCAGAACTACGATTATGCAATGCAGGCGTTTGAGAATTCCAAAGCCGATTGGGATTCCGCGAAAGCTGCCCTCGCTACGCAGCAGCGACAGCTCGCTTATTACCATCTGACCGCGCCTTTCGACGGCATCGTAGGCGATGTACCCGTACACATTGGCGATTACGTTTCGCCCACGACTCTGCTAACTACAGTGGACAAAAACACTGATCTCGAAGCTTACATTTACATTCCAACTGAACGTGCCTCGGAGATTCGCATGGGGCTTCCGGTACAGGTGGTGTCGAGTACTGGTGAGCTCATCGAGAAAACTAAAATCGATTTCATTTCGCAGCAGGTGGACAATGCTCTGCAGGGGATCCTGGTAAAGGCGCCGATTCACGCTCCACTGGATAGATTTCGTAATTCGCAGCTGGTAAAAGCGCGTGTAGTGTGGAGCACGTCTCCTGCGCCGACCGTGCCAGTGCTTGCAGTTACGCGAGTAGGCGGACAGCCATTCGTCTACCTGGCGGATTCGTCTGGCAACGGATCTGTGGCCAAGCAGCGTGCCATCTCGCTCGGCGACACCATCGGGAACGATTACGCCATCACCGCAGGACTAAAAGCCGGAGACAAGGTCATTGTTTCGGGAACTCAGTTCCTGGTGGACGGTATGCCCGTTCGACCCATCACCTAACTGTCGACTGCGGATCGCAGGTTTACCAGCAGTTCTAACAACAAAATTTACGTAGGTGCCTAATGGTAGATTTTTTTATTCGACGGCCGATATTCGCTACGGTTTGCGCGCTGCTTATCATTCTCGCCGGCGCGGTCTCGATTCCTACGCTTCCTATTTCCCTTTATCCGGCTCTTGCACCGCCGCAAGTGACAGTGACCAGCAACTATGTGGGCGCTAATGCAAACGTGGTGGAGTCGGCAGTAACCATTCCGTTGGAGCAGCAGATCAACGGCGTCGAAGGAATGCACTACATCACTTCGACCAGTTCGAATGACGGCACCAGCAACATCAATGTCGTGTTTCGCACCGGTTACGACTTGAACATCGCAGCCGTCGATGTGCAGAACCGGGTCGCGACGGCGCAAGGCCGACTTCCCCAAGAAATCAAGAACACTGGCGTCACCATTACGAAAGCAAATCCGAACTTTGTTTTTGCCGCCGGATTCTTTTCGCCCGATAACAGCCTTTCCAACCAGTACATCTCCAATTATCTGGATGTGTATGTTAAAGACGCGCTGAAACGCATCCCCGGTGTCGGGGACGTTCTCATCTTTGGCGAGCGCAAATACGCCATGCGCGTGTGGCTCGATCCGACAAGGTTGGCAGCACGGCAATTGACCGCGGCCGATGTTGTGTCCGCGCTGCAGGAACAGAACGTTGAAATACCCGCCGGACAGTTAGGACGTCCGCCAGCCGATCTGAAACAGAATTTTCAAGTTGCATTGCGGGTGGTGGGCCGGCTCTCCGATCCCAAAGAGTTTGAAAGCATCATTCTCAAAAATACCGACAACGGCATCGTGCAGCTGAAAGATGTTGGCAGGGCTGAGATTGGCGCCGAAAGTTATGACACGAACCTGATGTACAGCGGCCATGAAGCCATCGGCGTTGGTGTCCAGCAGCTTTCCAATGCGAACGCCTTGGACGTAGACAAGGCCGCCAAGGCAGCCCTGCAGGATTTGTCCAAATCCTTTCCTCCCGGAATGAAGTACGTGATCGCGTTTGACACTACGACCGTGGTTGGCGACTCGGTCAAGGAAGTGGTCACGACCCTCGAAGAAGCCATAGTTATCGTGATCATCGTCATTTTTCTGTTCCTGCTGGATTGGCGCGCCACCATTATTCCGGCAGTCACCATTCCGGTATCGCTGATTGGCACATTCGCGTTCATCAAGATATTCGGGTTCTCCATTAATTCGCTGACGCTTTTCGGAATCACGCTCGCCACAGGCTTGGTAGTCGACGACGCCATTGTTGTTATTGAAAACGCTCAACGGCACATCGATGCCGATCATACCGATCCGCATACGGCTACTTCCGTTGCCATGTCGGAAGTCGCAAGTGCGGTCGTTGCAACTTCATTGGTCCTGATTTCGGTATTTGTGCCCGTCTCTTTCTTTCCTGGCACAACCGGCATCCTTTATCGGCAGTTCTCGCTGACGATCGCTTTTTCCATCGCAATTTCCTTGTTCAATGCGTTGACGCTATCACCTGCGCTGGCGGCGCTGCTGTTGCGCGGTGAAGAATCGAAGTTCACCCTGTTCGATTGGACCCACATTGGCTGGCTCTCCAACGGCTATGCAAAGTTCGTTCGCGGCGTGGAAGCTGGCATTCGCGGCACGGCAAACGGTTATGGCAAAGCTATATGCCGAGTGCTGAAGTACCGTTACGTCATGATCGTGCTGTTTGTCGCCGGACTAGTCGCGACAGCCTTCATGTATGTTCACGTGCCCACGGGATTCGTCCCGCAGGAAGACCAGAACTACTTCATCACGGTGATTCAGGCTCCGCCCGGAGCATCGCTTTCCTACACCACCAATATTGCAAGACAGGCTGAGCAGATTTTGCGCGCTGATCCTGATGTGTTCGGCACATTTGCGGTCCCAGGATTTTCATTGTCCGGTGGCAGCTCGCCGAATTACGGATTGGTCTTCGCCCCTCTTAAGCCAATCGATGAACGCAAAGGCGCGGGCCACGCTGCCAGCGATATTGTCGCGCGCGTTCGTCCCAAGCTGTTTGCAATTCCCGGTGCTATCGTGGCCGCATTCGAGCCCCCGGCAGTGAATGGCATTGGCAGCTTTGGCGGATTCCAGTTCCAATTGCAGGACCAGGGACGAAACACTCTTCAGGACCTCGACGCAGTCGCGCACAAAATTGTTGCCGGCAGCCACCAGCGGCAGGACCTGACGGGATTATTTACCAGCTTCACGGCAAACGATCCCCAGCAGTTGGTTGAGATCGATCGCGAAAAAGCGAAAGCAATGGGAGTTCCGATCAGCCAAGTCACACAGGCGCTGGGCGTCTACATGGGATCGGAATATGTCAACGATTTCGATTTCAACAACCGTTCTTACCGCGTTTATGTTCAGGCCGATCAGCCGTTCCGGATGACCTCGCGTGATTTGCGACAGTACTACGTGCGTTCGCAAACCAATGGTTTGGTGCCACTTCAAAATATTGTTTCGCTCAAAGATGCGTCGGGCCCGCAGGTTATTAATCACTTCAACCTGTTCCGTTCGGCAGAAATCGATGGCGCGGCAGCTCCGGGTTTCAGTTCGACTCAGGGGCTGAAAGCCATGGGAGAGCTGGCAAAGCAAAATATGTTGCAAGGCATGTCATTCACTTGGTCGGGCCTGGCGCTCGAAGAAGTTGAAGCCGGAGGCAAAGCCATCATCATCTTTGCTCTCGGTTTACTGGTGGTTTATCTTACGCTTTCCGCGCAGTACGAAAGCTTTGCGCTTCCGTTCATCATTTTGCTGGCCGTCCCGATGGCAGTGCTGGGCGCGCTCCTGTTCATTAACGTGCGCGGACTGGTAGATGATGTGTACGTGCAAATCGGCTTGGTCATGCTGATCGGCCTTTCGGCTAAGAACTCAATTCTTATCGTGGAATTCGCCGAACAGTTGCTCGGCCAGGGCCGCACCATTATCAATGCGGCGATCGAAGCCGCTGAGCTGCGGCTGCGCCCGATCCTGATGACGTCTTTCGCGTTCATCCTGGGCGTGCTGCCACTCTACTTCGCCAGCGGCGCCGGCAAGCTCGGGCGGCATTCAGTGGGAACCGCGATCGTGGGCGGAATGCTTTTCTCTACCGTTCTCAACCTGTTCTTTATTCCGGTGCTTTACGTTATTGTGAAGACCCTGTTGACTTCGTTCCGGAAGAAAAAAGGGCCGGGCGCTTCGCGCGAAAATATGCGAGAAGTGATCGACCTCAATGGACAAAAAATGGATCGTGAGTTAAAAGTTTCCTGAGCTTATGTTCGAGAGCATTCTTTGTCAGGTCACAGAATACGATTCCGAGGTCCTCGAGGCGCTGATTGAACTCGCAGTCGAGATCGCACGCGAAGGGCGCGAAGGCCGCCGTGTCGGAACATTATTTACCCTGGGAGACGAAGAAGCTGTGCTGGCAAAATCGCGCTGCTTAATACTGGATCCTCTGGCTGGGCATCCGGAATCTTCGCGCCACGTAACTAATCCGAATCTGCGCGGCACCATCAAGGAACTCGCCCAACTGGATGGTGGTTTCGTGGTCAGTCACAGCGGCATCGTTCTCTCTGCCTGCCGCTATCTCGACGCGTCTGCATCGCAGGTCGATGTGCAAATGGGCCTGGGCAGCAGGCATCTTGCCGCCGCAAACATGAGCGCCGTAACCAAGGCGGTGGGCATCGTCGTCTCTGAGAGTTCAGTCGTCCGGCTCTTCTGTCACGGAAAAATGGTTGGGGAAATCATCCCTGAACTATGGATGATTGATCACTCGGTGAGGCTGCGCGGGCCAGTCAAGAAGGAGACTTTCGGTGACATGACTGTATTGACGCCGAATTCAGGCCGATTCTCCACCGCGAAATAAAGCACTCCGCTTCCGTTCGGAGTCGCTCCTACCAGCCCGCCTTCATCCCTTTATTCTGCTCATCCAGCCACTTTTTCAGTGGTGCGAAGTATTCAATAATGGCGCTGGCGTCAGCTTCACGCTGTCCAGTCAGTGCTTCCATTGCGTCAGGCCAAGGCTTGCTTTGCCCCATTTCGAGCATCTTGTTCAGCTTTGCCCCAGCCTCTTTCGATCCAAAAAATGTGCAGCGATTGAGTGGGCCTTTATATCCCGATTCGCGGCACATGGCGCGATAGAACTGGAACTCATAGATGTCGGCCAGGAAATAACGCATGTAAGGAACATTGCCGGCCACGTGATACTTCGCGCCGGGATCGAAGTCGGCTTCGCTGCGCTCGACCGGCGGCACAACGCCTTGATATTTCAAGCGCAGATCCCACCACGCTTTGTTGTAATTGTCCGCCTTGATCTCGCCCGAAAACACCTGCCAGCGCCACTTGTCGATCAGAAGGCCAAAGGGGAGAAACGCGACTTTGTCCAAAGCCTGTCTGAGCAGAATTGGAATGTCGGCTTCCGGCGGCGGAATTTGCTCAAGCAGTCCAATCTGCTTCAGGTATTCCGGCGTGATGGAGAGAGCAATTGTGTCGCCGATCGCTTCGTGGAAGCCGTCGTTCGCGCCATTGAGAAATAGCAGCGGCTGGTCTTTATACGCCCGCTGATAAAAGTTATGGCCGAGTTCGTGGTGG
>C688J18823_10000533_pt1 | contig 22183 bp, 21 predicted proteins | sample HopSoiMetagenom1_FD_18823 | JGI IMG/M metagenome (IMG submission 18823) | reverse complement strand
GCCGCGAATAGAGCCAGCGACTGAGGGGATTGCGCGGCACGGCGGCGGAGATGTGGCGAGTGCGCACGATCGGAATGTCTTTGCCGATCAGCGCAACGGCGCTCAGCCAAGAATCGGTCGAGCTGTGCGTGCTGACGACGTCGCACGGGTTTTCATTCAGCCATCGCTTCAGGGCGCGTAGCCCAGCCAACGTCTTCCGGCCGATCGGGAGGGGCACCGCGCGTAGCTCGAAACGCGGCGCTTCGCCAAAGATGCGCGCCTCCGGCGGACAGAGCAGCGTGAGCGTATGCCCGCGGCGCGCGAGGCCCTGAGCCTCGGAGAGGATACGCAGCTCCTGTCCGCCCCAGCCCAGGGAGGACTCCGTATGAACGATGTTCATGCCGCCGCGCGCTCGGCGGCGTACTGGATGCGGTAAAGCCGGGCGTAGATGGCGTCGCGCGCGAGGAGCTCGGCGTGGGTGCCGATCTCCGCAAGGCGGCCGCGCTCCAGCACCGCGATGCGGTCGGCGCGCTCAATGGTGGAGAGGCGGTGCGCGATCACGATGGTGGTGCGACCGCGCATCAGCGTGTCGAGCGCCGCCTGTACCTGGCGCTCGGACTCGGAGTCGAGCGCCGAGGTGGCCTCATCGAGGATCAGCACCGGCGCGTTCTTGAGGAGCGCGCGCGCAATCGCAAGGCGCTGCCGCTGTCCGCCGGACAGGCGCAGGCCGTTCTCGCCGATCAGCGTGCGCAGCCCTTCGGGCGTCTCCTGGATGAAGCCCATGGCGTGCGCGGCCTCTGCGGCGGCGATCACATCCTTCTCCGGCGCGCCGTTCATGCGGCCATATGCGATGTTGGCGTAGATGGAGTCGTTGAAGAGCACGACTTCCTGGCTGACGAGCGCGATGTTCGCGCGCAGGCTCTCCAGCGTCAGCGATTGCAGGTCGTGGCCGTCGAGCACGATGCGGCCGCTCGAGGGCGAATAGAAGCGCGGCAGCATGTTGACGAGCGTGGTCTTGCCGCCGCCCGACGCTCCGGCGAGCGCCAGCGTTTCCCCCGGACGGATGCGCAGCTCGATGTGGTCGAGCGCAGGCTCGGCGCGCGTCGGGTAGACGAAGCTCACGTCCTCGAAGGCAAGCTCGCCGCGCGAGCGCCCGATGACGAAGGTGCCGCGGTCTTCCTCCGCCGGGGTATCGACCAGGCCGAACACGCTCTCGGCCGCGGCGAGGCCGCGCTGGATATGCGGATTGAGCTCGGTGAGGTGCTTGATCGGCGCAAGCAGCATCAGCATCGCCGTCATGAAGGAGGCAAACTCGCCCACGCTCGCCTTGGTGCCGATGGTGTCCTGCATGGCGATATAGACGATCACGGCAACCGCCGTGGCCGCGAGCACGTGGGTGATGGGCGTGGTAAGCGCAGCCGCGATCTGCTCGCGCATCTGGAAGCCGCGCAGCGCCTGTGCGCTCCTCAGGAATCGCTTTTCCTCGTACGCCTCGCCGCCGAACACCTTGACGACTTTCTGGCATTCGATGGTTTCCTGCAGCACGTGCAGCATGTCGCCCATCGTGCGTTGCTGGCCGCGCGCCATCTTGCGCAGGCGTCCGGCGATGGTCTTCACCGTGAAGCCGATCGGCGGCACGATGGCGAGCGTGATCAGCGTCAATTTCCAGTTGAGATAGAGCAGCCAGCCAAACAGGCCCAGCACCGCGATCGAGTCGCGCACCAGTACCGTGAGCACGAACGTCGAAGCGCCGCTGACATTCGAGACGTCATACGCCACCTTCGAAAGCAGAGCTCCGGAAGAGTTATCGGCGTAGAAGTTCGCCGGCATGCGCAGCAACCGGCCGAACATCGCCGTGCGCAGGTCGAGCACCACCTTGCTCGACACCCATTGCATGAGATACGCCGATGTGAAAGTCAGCACCCCGCGCACCAGGAAAATGCCCACGATGGCCACGGCGAACACGATCGGCGGCCAGCCGGACGTGCGCGGGCCGAAGCCGCTGTCGAGAAGCGGTTTGATGAGCGCCGGGAATAGCGGCTCGGTCGCGGCCGCGAAGACCATGCCGAGCACCGCGAGCGCGAAGACCTTCGCGTACGGCCGAACATGACCAAGGAGCCGCTTGTAGAGCTGGACGGAGTCGTTCACGTCAATTTCTCGTAGAGCCGCGCAAGGTGCCCCGCCATTTCGTCAAGACCGAAGCGCTCGGCCGTGGCACGCGCGCCTTGTGGCAGACGCCCACTGCGGATCGCCTGGTCGGCTTCCTTCATCAGCGCGGCGATGCCGGCGGCGTCGTCGGGCTCGCAGACCCAGCCGTTCACGCCGCGCTCGATGACTTCGGCGGCGCCGGTGCGGGAGCTGACGATGGCGGGAAGGCCCATGGCGAACGATTCGAGCACGGTGTTGGGAAAAGGATCGTAGCGGCTCGGAAGGATAAGGCAGTCCGCCGCGGCATAGAGCGGGCGCACGTCCTGTTTTCCGCCGAGGAAGCGCACGCGGTCGGCTAGCGGTGCTGCCGCCCGGGCAAACCGATCACGCTCCCGGTCGGTTCCGACCACCACCAGCCAGAACGACGGGTTCGCCGCCCGCTTGAGCGCCTCGATCGCGGCGTCGAGGCCTTTGCGCGCGAATCCCGAGCCGACGAAGAGGAAAGCGTATCGCGCGGCTGGCAGCCGAGCTCCGCACGCGCCGCACCGCGCAGCTCTTCGCGCAGGCGAGGGTGGAAATGCTCGAGGTCGACGCCGCTGTAGATGACATGCAGCTTCTCGCGCTCGATGCGAAAGGCGCGCCGGACCTCCTCGCTCACCATGCGCGAGTTGCAGATCACTGCGCGCAAACGCGGGTGCTCGAAGAGCTCGCGCTCCGCCGCGCAGACGTAGCGATGATAAGGACTGAGTGCGATGCCGAGCCGCTCGAGTGGCCCGCCGACCAGCGCGCGAATCTCGAGCCAGCGGCGGTGCACGCCGTCGCCCGCCCGGTAGACGTCGCAGCCCGGGATGCGCTCGTGCGATTGCACCAGGTCGAAGGCTTCGCGCCGCCACGCCGCGCGTGCCGCGCACGCGAACGACCAGTCGCGCCACACCTTGCCTATATGGAACGGATCGACTTTCAGGGTTCGCCGCGCACCCCAGCCCTCCGCCTTGCGCGAGATCAGGGTGACGTCGGCGCCGGCGCGCTCGAGCGCGGGCAGGGCGCGCGCAATGAAACGCTCCGCCCCGCCGAACGCGTTGTAGCGCTGGCGGACGATCGCCAGTTTCAATTTCATGCGGCTCGAGCGAGCAGCTCGCGCGCGGCGGCGTGCACCGCGTCGACCGGCAGGAACGTCAGGCACTCGCTCACCTTGCCGCCGCCGCAACCGTCGATACCGCACGGCCGGCAGGAGTGCGTGGTGGTGACGATGCGCTGCTCCACGTTCCAAGGCCCCCATTCCTCTTCGCGGCTCGGGCCGAAGAGCGCGACGCTGGGCGTGCCCATCGCCGCCGCAAGGTGCATCGGCATCGAGTCCACGCCGATGAAAAGCTTGGCTCGCGCCGTGAGCGCGCCGAGCTCCTTCAGCGTGAGCTGGCCGGCCAAATTGATGGGCTTGCTCGTCGCCCTCTCGAGGATGCCGGCGACGAATCCGGTCTCCTCGGGCGCTGCGGTGACGACGACGGCGTGCCCCTCGGCGGCCAGCCGGTCGAGGAGCTGCGCATTGCGCTCGGCGGGCCAGCATTTGAATGTCCAGCGCGAGGCGGGATGTAGGTGCACGAATGCGGCCGGGAGACCGAGCCCGTCGATTTTCTGTTCGGCGTCACGGCCGGGCATGAAATGCACTTTGCGCTCGTTCAGCGCCGGCTGCACGCCGATGCGCCGCAACGCGTCGAGATTGACCTCGACTCGATGGCGGTTCGGCACCAGCGGATAGAAATGCGTAAAGCTCTTGCGCCACCACCGGCCGCGCTCGTTTACCACCGGCGCGACGCTGTATCGCACGCCAAGAAGACGCGACAGCCACGCGCCGCGCGAATGGTCGGTGAGATGGACCAGCAGGTCGTAGCGCCGGCCGCGCAGCGCTTGCAGGAGCGAACGTTCTTTCGACACCTGCTGGAAAGATCCCAGGTCGCGCCATTTGCGCCCGATGGTGTGCAGCCGCGCGAGCGCCGGATGGCCGTCGAGCATCGGGGCGGTCTCGTCGTACACGAGCGCGTCGACCTCCATGCGCGGCGCGTGCGCCTTCAGCACGCCGATCACCGGTGACGCGAGCAGCACGTCGCCGTGGTGCCTGAGCTTGATGACCAGCGCGCGAGCGCATTCCCCCAGCGGAACGGCGTCCCTCACCATCCCGCGAGGGTACCTTAATCGAGCCGCCAGGCCACCGAGAGGTAGGCCGCGCGCCCGGGGGCCGGCAACGCCGTATAGCTCGTTGGATTGGCCGGGTCGACGGCGCCGTAGCTGAAGTACTGCTTGTCGAAGAGGTTGCGCACCTCGACTGCGAAGTCCCAATGACGCTCGACGCGCTGCGCGAGCTTCAGGTCGAGGAGCGTATAGGTCGGCATCTGGCGTCCGAAGCTGTTCGCCTGGTCGTTGTCGTAGTACTGCTCGCCGACATAGCGCAGGTTGGCGTCGAGCCGCGTGCGCGGCATGAACCGCCACGATGTCCCAGCCGTCGCGAGCACCTTCGGCACGAGGGGGACCGTGTTGCCGCTCACATCCACGCCGCCATAGGTCCCCGAGCGGAACTTCGCCTGCAGCAAGGCAAGGCCGGCCCGCAGGTCCAGGGTGTCCGTGGCCCGCAACAGGCCCTCGAATTCAACGCCGCGGCGGCGCGTGGGGGAGAGATTGATGTTGGCCCCGAACGGCGGCACCAGCGGGCTGAAGTAAATCTCGTTCTCGAGATTCATCTGGTAGACGCTGAGGCGCGAGCGCAGGCGGCCCGCTTCATACTCGACACCGAGCTCGCCGCCGACGGAGGTCTGGGGTTCGAGCAGCGCATTGCCGCATGGCGGAAAGAAGCACGCGTTTTCGTCGAAGGTCGCCACTCGAAAACTCTTGCCGTACTTGCCGTACGCCGACCAGCCGGCGCCAAAGGCGTGGCGCAACGCCGCTTCATAAGCCTCGAGGCGGTTGGTGCCGGTGCGCTCGTCGCTGGGCGGGAACTGCAGCGTCAGGCGCTGCGTTAAGCGCTGCGTGCGTGCGGCGAGGACGGCGCGCGTGCGCGGGGTAAGCCAGAAATTGGTTTGCGCGTACAGCGCCGTGTTGTGCTGTTCGCTCGTGAGCTGCGCGCTCGGCGCGCCGGCGAAAGTGCTGGCGCTGCCGTAATCCCAGCCTTCCAAGTCCATGCCGACGATGAAATCGTGCGTGCGGCCGAGCGCGTCGTACGCGAACTTGGCGCGCGGCGTGAAGAGCCACTGGTCAACGTTCGTGTCGCCCTCGAAGGCGCCGAAGAGCGACACGGCGGCGAAGCGTGAATGCTTCGTGCGGTAGCTAAGGTCGGCCGAGACTTCGTGGCGCCCGAACTGCCGCCCGCCGCCGAAGACGAGCTGGCTGCCTTCGCGCTCGCGCCAGTCGTCCGGCGTGACGCTCTGGCGTGGATCGGCCGCGATCTGGGCTTCCGTAAGCCTCCCCGGCAGGCGAGCGCGCTGCTCATCCGCCGACAGCTTGGCGTACAGCCGAGTGGAGCCGAGCGTCGCGTCCAGGCGCCCGGCGACGTTCTTTTGCCGATAGCGGCTGTTGGCCCGATAGCCGTCGGTGTCCTCGTAGGAGGCGGCGAGGCCACCGCCAAAAACTTCGCCCGCGCGATCGAACGTCGCGCGCGCTTCGTGCGTGCCGTAGCCGCCGAAGCGCCCGAGCACCTGTGCGCGGCTCTCGCCCGCCCGCGGGCGGCGCGTGATGATGTTGATGGTGCCGCCGGTGGCGCCGCCGCCGTACTGCACGGCGCCGCTGCCGCGCACGATCTCGATGCGCTCGATCGAGTCGATCGGGATCGACGAAAGCTGCGCCGACTCGAGCTCGTTCTCGCTGATGCGCAGCCCATCGAGGAGCACGAGGGTGTTCTGGTCGCCGGTGATGCCGAAGCCGCGCAGGTCGAGCTGCGGATTCTGCGTGCCCGCGAGATCGCGGATCTGCAGCAGGCCGAACTGCGCCAGGATGTCGCCGAGGTTGGAAGAGGCGCTTCTGCGGATGTCTTCCGCGGTGATGATGGTTACGCCGACCGGCAAGTCGCGTTTGGTATCCGGAAAACGCGTGGCGGTGACCACGACGGCATCGTCCTGCGCGCAACAGATTGAGATAAACGCGCCGGCGAGGAAACCGGCGATAAGGCGCGGAAGCATGTGAACCTCCCTGGCGTCTTCCCCGACGCCGATCAGTGGTTGAAGAGGCTTCCAGGCCGGTCTCCGGACTTGCGAGGCATGCGCTCTCGGCCTTCCAGGGTTAGCTGTGGCCACTGCATCGAGATCGCTCTCTCGCTCACCGTTGCGGGGGCAGTCGAGGCTTTGCACCTCATTCCCGTGCACCTGGTAGCGGCGCGAATCATAGCTGGTGCGTCGGACCAAAGGTCATGCAATACATGCAGAACCGGCGCTTAATTCTTGACGCGACTTGAAATTTGCCCGATAGTCGCGATCCGTGGAGGCCGAGTTCAATTCGCTGGAGGCGAAGGTCGAGCAGTTCGTCGAGCTCTGCGAGCGCCTGCGCGCCGAGAACGGCGACCTGCGCCGGCAGCTGGCCGCCGCGCAAAACGATGCCAAGCGCCTTCATGAAAAAATCGATGGCGCCAAGTCCCGCCTAGAAGGCTTGCTGAACCGGCTTCCGGGCTAAATGGCGGAAGTCGCCAAAACCGTGGAAGTGCAGCTCCTGGGCCGCACCTACCGCGTCGCCTGCGAAGACGATGAGCGAGAAGCGCTGATGCAGGCGGTCGCGTACCTCGACGGCAAGATGAACGAGATCCGCCGCGCGGGAAAAGTGATGGGCGCCGAGCGCATCGCGGTGATGGCCGCGCTCAACGTGGCGCACGAATTGCTAAGCGTGAAACTCGGCGCCGGATTCGACGTCGGCCAGGCCAAACGACGACTGTCTGACATCGAATCGCGACTCGACGAAGCGATTGCAAAACAGGAAAAGTTGTTCTAAAAGATTCCTGTTCCCTGCTGTGCACGACAGGGCTCAATTTTTCCGAACCGATAGCTTCCTTAGGTTGCGGACTAGTGTCACTGTTGTGATCGTCCCCGAGCCGCCTCGGCGGCTTGTTTGACGGACGAACCTGATGTGACCGGAAAGCGACCACCCTGTTTAGCCAGGGTTCGGGAGCCGAGCTCATCGGCACGAGCGGGGGACGCTCCCGCCTCCAAACTACAACAATGAATTACTGGCTCATGAAGAGCGAGCCGGACGAGTGCTCCATCGACGACGTGCTCGCCGCGCCCGGCCACAAGACCGCATGGAGCGGCGTGCGCAACTACCAGGCGCGCAACTTCATGCGCGACCGGATGAAACCCGGCGATGGCGTGCTCTTCTATCACTCGAGCTGCGAAATTCCCGGCATCGCCGGCCTCGCTGAAGTGGCGTCGACGCCCTATCCGGATGAGTCGCAGTTCGATCGCAAGAGCGATTACTACGACCCGAAGTCAAAGCGCGAGGCGCCGCGCTGGATCAACGTCGATGTGCGTGCGGTGAAGAAGACGCGCCTTGTTCCCCTTTCCGAGATCCGCACGCACAAGGTACTCGCGAAGATGGTCCTGCTGCGGCCCGGCAACCGCCTGTCCATCACGCCCGTCACGGCGGCAGAATGGCGCTACATCACCGAGCGCCTGACTTGAAAAACGACACGCTGCTGCGCGCCCTCGCGCGGCAGCCCACCGATCACACGCCGATCTGGCTGATGCGCCAAGCCGGGCGCTACCTGCCGGAATACAACGCCACGCGCGCGAAAGCCGGCAGCTTTCTCAAGCTCGCGAAAACGCCTGACCTCGCCACCGAGGTCACGCTACAGCCGCTCGAGCGCTTTCCGCTGGATGCGGCGATCCTGTTCTCGGACATCCTCACCGTTCCGGATGCGATGGGCCTCGGACTTCACTTCGCCGAGGGCGAAGGGCCGCGTTTCCAGCATCCGGTGCGCGACGAGCGTGATGTCGCCGAGCTCGTGGTGCCGGACATGTCGGACCTGCGCTACGTAATGGACGCCGTGCGGCAGATCCGGCGCGAGCTGCGCGAGCGCGTGCCGCTCATCGGTTTTTCCGGCAGTCCTTTCACACTGGCCTGCTACATGATCGAAGGCTCGGGTAGCGACGACTGGCGCACCGTGAAAATCATGCGGCACGCGCGGCCCGATCTTCTGCATCGCATCCTGGACGTGAACGCGCGGGCGGTCACGGCATACCTGAAGGCGCAGATAGCGGCCGGCGCCCAGGTGGCGATGATCTTCGACACGTGGGGCGGCATGCTCGCCCACGAGGATTATTTGCCCTTCTCTCTGGACTACGCGCGCGGCATCGTCAAACAACTTTCGGTGCCGACGATACTCTTCACGAAAGGCGGCAATCCCTGGCTCGCGGAGATCGCGGCAAGCGGCGTAGCGGCGATGGGCCTCGACTGGACGACCGATCCGCGCCGTGCGCGCGAGATCGCCGGCGATCGGGTCGCATTGCAAGGCAACTTGGATCCACTCGCTTTATTCGCGCCGGAAAAAGCTGTACGCGAGGCGGCGCGGCGCGTGCTCGATGCGTTCGGCCCGCAGCCCGGCCATATCTTCAATCTCGGCCACGGTATCCAACCGAAAACGCCGATCGAGTCTGTCGCAGCGCTGGTAGACGAAGTGCGCGCTTACAGCAGCGGCTGCCGAAAACGCAGCGCCGGCTCTTGACTTATGCACAAATTTCTTCGCTTGCCCGGGAAATCCCGGCGCGGCGTCGTTGCCTAGCTACGCGCGCGTAAGCATCTGATCCTGAAGCCGAAAAAGCCCCAAAAGTGGTTCCCTTGCTATGCGAAACTGGCCCCGCAGCGCCGTATTACACCTGTATGAAGCGCTTACCCACAGTTTTATCCACAGCAGGTAAGTCCTTGCCAGCAAGGGGAAATTCTTGCGTCCGGGTGGCGCTCGAGGTGCCGCTGCCGCGGTTGTTCGATTACGCGTTGCCGGCCGGCGCGTCGGCGCTCTCGGGCGACCGAGTGACGGTGCCGCTGGGCCGCCGCAATCAGACCGGCGTGGTGATCGAAGCCGACATCGAGAGTGAGCTCGACGTCGAGCGGTTGAAATCGATCGTCGACGTGCGCAGCGATGCGCCGCGTCTTCCCGCCGACTGGCTGGAGCTGATGCGCTTTCTGTCTTCTTATTACCAGCGCCCTCTCGGCGAGACGGTGGTGGCGGCGCTGCCACCGCGGCTTCGCTCCGTGAAACCGTTGCCACGCAAGGCGCTCGCGGCGCATGCCGAAGGCTCGAACCGATTCGTGGCGGTACATGGGCTCACCGCCGAGCAGCAGCAAGTCGTGGCGGCGATCTCGGCAAAGCTGGGTAGTTTCGGCGCCTTCCTCTTGCACGGCGTCACCGGCAGCGGCAAGACCGAGGTATATCTGCACGTCATCTCGGAAGTGATCCAGCGAGGCGGCCAAGCCCTGGTGCTGGTGCCGGAAATCAGCCTCACGCCGCAGCTCGAAAGCCGCTTTCGCGAAGCATTCCCCGAAGCGCGCATCGCGATGATGCACAGCGGGCTGGAAGATATCGCGCGCACGAGCGCATGGCTCGACGCGGCGCGCGGAGACGCCGCCATCGTGCTGGGCACCCGGCTGGCGGTGCTCGCGCCGATGCCGAAGCTTGCGCTCATCGTCGTCGACGAAGAGCACGACGCCTCGTTCAAGCAGCAGGAGGGACTGCGCTATTCGGCGCGCGACGTCGCCGTCTATCGCGCGAAGCTCTCCGGCTGCCCGGTGATCCTCGGCACCGCAACGCCGTCGCTGGAGACTTGGTACAACTGGCGCCAGGGGCGTTACGTAAAGCTGGATCTCGCCGAGCGCGCCGCGCCGGGCGCCCGGCTGCCGGTCGTTCGCACCGTGGATCTGCGCACGTCGGGACTCGACCAGGGCTTCGCGCCTAGCGTGCTGGAGGCGATCGCGAAGCGCGTCGCGCGCGGCGAGCAAAGCCTGGTCTTCATCAACCGCCGGGGCTATGCGCCGGTGCTGGCGTGCGAGGCGTGTGGCTGGTGCGCCGGGTGCGCGCGCTGCACCGGACGGCTGGTCCTGCATGCCACTGACCAGCAACTGCGATGCCACCATTGCGGCTCGCAGCATTCGATCCCCCGGGCTTGCCCGACCTGCGGTAACGTCGACCTCAAGGCGATGGGGCGCGGCACGCAGCGCGTCGAAGAGACGCTGGCCGCGCGCTTTCCGGAATCGCGTATCGTGCGCATCGACCGCGATACCGCGCGCCGCCGCGCGGAGCTCTCGCAGACGCTGGAAGCCATCCGGCGGGGCGAAGGCGACATCCTGGTCGGCACGCAACTTCTCGCCAAAGGGCATGACTTTCCCAACCTCACCTTCGTCGCCGTGCTGAACGCAGACCATGCGCTCATGTCGACGGACTACCGCGCGGCCGAGCGGCTTTTCGCGGTGCTGTCGCAGGTTGCCGGCCGCGCCGGCCGGCGCGCAGAGCGGGGTGAAGTGGTGGTGCAGACTCGCTTTCCCGGTCACCCACTGTTCGGCGCCCTCGCGCGGCACGACTTCGCCGGATTTGCGGACTCGGAGCTCGCGGCGCGCGCGACCGCAGGTTTTCCGCCTTGCGTGTTCGAAGCCGCGTTGCGCGCCGAGGCCGACGATCTTGCGCGCGCGCTCAGCTTTCTCGGCGAGGCGCGCATGCTGGTCGAAGCGCCGGGCGAAGTGCGCGTGTTCGATCCCGTCCCGGCCACCATGATGCGCCGCGCCGGACTCGAACGCGCGCAGCTCGTCATGCAATCGGCCTCGCGCCCAGCGCTGCAGGACTACCTCGCGCGCCTTTCTGCCCAGCTCTTCCAGGTGGCGCCGCGCAACGTGCGCTGGCACCTGGACGTGGATCCCATCGAGTTCGACTAGTGGCCAAGGCGGAAATCGAAGCCGCGTTGCGCCGAGCGCTCGCGCAGATCGCACCCGCACACGCGGATACGCCGATCGTCCTCGAGCGCCCCAAGCAGGCCGACCACGGGGATTTTTCCTCGAACGTGGCGCTGCAGCTCGCGAAGAGCCTCAAGCGCAATCCGCGCGAGCTTGCCCGCGAGATCGCCGCGCTTGCCACCGGAGAAGGATTCGCACCGCCCGAGGTCGCCGGGCCCGGGTTCATCAATTTCCGCCTGAAGAGCGGCGCGCGACTATCGGTTATCCAGCGTGTTCTCCGGGAAGGCGCGGCCTATGGGCGCTCGAGCGCCGGCAATGGCGAGTTCGTACAGGTCGAGTTCGTATCAGCCAATCCCACCGGCCCCCTGCACGTCGGCCATGGGCGCCAGGCTGCCCTCGGCGACGCGATCGCGGCGCTGCTCGAGGCGCAGGGCCACAAGGTGACGCGCGAGTTCTATTACAACGACGCCGGCGCGCAGATCGAGAAGCTGGCGTGGTCAGTCCAGGCGCGTGCCAAGGGCATCCGCCCCGGCGACGCCGGATGGCCGGAGGAAGGCTATGCCGGCGAATACATCGAGGACATCGCCCGGGAATTCAAGGGCGATATCGAAGACCTGGACGCCGTGCGGCAGTTCGCCGTGCGCTACCTGCGCGCGGAGCAGGACATCGATCTGCAGGCGTTCGGCGTCAAATTCGACGTTTACTACCTCGAATCGAGCCTCTATGCCGAAGGCAAGGTCGACGCGGTGGTGAAGGCCTTCATCGCGAACGGCAAGGCGTTCGAGAAGGATGGCGCACTCTGGCTGCGCACGACCGACTACGGCGACGACAAGGATCGGGTGGTGCGCAAGTCCGATGGCGGCTATACGTACTTCGTCCCGGACGTCGCCTATCACGTCACCAAATGGCAGCGCGGCTTCCGGCGCGTGATCAACGTACAGGGGACCGACCATCACAGCACCATCACGCGCGTGCGCGCAGGCCTTCAGGCATTGAACCTGGGCATCCCGGCGCAATGGCCGGAATACGTGCTGCACAGCCTGGTGAAGGTGATGCGCGGCGGCGAGGAGGTGAAGATCTCCAAGCGCGCGGGCTCCTATGTGACGGTGCGCGATCTCATCGACTGGGTGGGCCGCGACGCGGTGCGCTTCTTCCTCGTCTCGCGCAAGGCGGACTCTGAATTCGTCTTCGACGTCGACCTTGCCCGCCAGAAGAGCGACGAGAATCCGGTGTACTACGTTCAGTACGCGCATGCGCGCGTCTGCAGCGTATTCGCACAATGGGGAGGCGATGCCGCGGCCCTCGCCCGGGTGAAGCTCGAGCGGCTGACGAGCGAGCGCGAAGCGGCGCTCGCGCGCCGGCTCGAGGAATATCCCGAGGTTATTGCCACGGCGGCGCGCGAAGCGGCGCCGCACGACATTGCGTTCTTCCTGCGCGAACTCGCTGCGCAGTTTCACAGCTACTATAATGCCGAGCGCATCCTCGTCGACGACGAGGAGCTGCGCGCCGCGCGCCTCGCGCTGTGCGCCGCAGTCCGCCAAACGCTGGCCAACGGGCTGTCGCTGATCGGCGTCAGCGCGCCGGAGAAGATGTAATGCCAAACCGCAGGACCCCTGCCACGCGCAAGCGCTCCGAAGGCGGCTTCCTGCTGGGCATGTTTACGGGCGTAGTGATCGGCCTTGCAGTGGCGCTCGGCATCGCCTTCTATCTCAACAAGGCGCCGATGCCGTTCCTTACCGCCAAACCGACCAAGTCGGAGCCCAAAGGCGATGGCAAGGCGCCGCCGATCGCCGGCCTGCCGCAGGGTTCTTCCGTTCCCGCATCGAGTGCGGAGAAGCCCAAGTTCGACTTCTACAAGATCCTGCCCGGACAGGAAGAGACGGTCACCGAGAAAGAGCTGCAGGCGCGCGCGCGCGCCTCGCGCGGTCAACAGGAAACGTCGAAGGACGTTTATTTCATTCAGGCGGGCTCATTCCAGAACCCGGCGGACGCCGACAACCAGAAGGCGCGCCTGGCGATCCTCGGATACGAGTCCAGCGTCGAGCCGGCCAACCTGCCCGACAAGGGCACGTGGTACCGGGTACGGCTGGGACCCTACACCAAGGTGGAGGAGATCAACCGCGTGCGGGCCGCGCTGGCGCAGAGCGGCATCGACGCAAGCCTCGTGAAGATCAAGGAGCCGCAATAGATGAAGAAGCTGTTTGCATTCGTGTTTGCGTTTTTCGTCGCAGTGCCTGCGCTTGCGCAGGGCCAGTACCAGTACACCGAGCTCAAGCCGCCGCAGCCCACCGAGGCGGACGCGAAGAAGATCGAGGTCGTCGAGTTCTTCTGGTATGGCTGCCCGCACTGCTACAACCTCGAGCCCTACATCGAGAAGTGGCTCGCGAAGGCGCCGCCGGACGTCCAGTTCCGACGCATCCCGGCCGTCTTCAACCAGCGCTGGGGCCATGACGCGGCGATCTACTACACGCTGGAAGCCATGGGCCTGGTCGAGAAGCTGCATCGCCCGCTCTTCGACGCCATCCATCGCGACCGGCTCGACACCACCAACGAGCAGGTGTTTTCGGCGTGGTTGCAGAAGCAAGGCGTCGACTCGAAGAAGTTCATGGACACCATGAAATCGTTCGGCGTGCAAAGCAAGACGCGCCGCGCGGTACAGCTGACCACGGCCTACAAGATCGACGGCACGCCCGCCATGGCCGTGCAAGGCCGCTACACCATCAGCGCCGACCAGGGCCGCAGCCAGCAGGGCTTGCTCGACACGGTGAGCTTCCTCGTCGAGCAGGTCCGGAAGGGCAAATAAGAAAGATCGTCATCACCGGCGCCTCGTCCGGTATCGGCGAAGCGCTGGCGCGGTACTACGCTTCATCCGACACCGTCCTGGGCCTGATCGCGCGCCGCGCGATCAGCGTCTCGCTCCCCGGCACGGTGCGCACCTACCAGCTCGACGTCGCCGATGGCAAAGCCTCAGAGGCCGCGGCGCGCGACTTCGTCGAGCGCTTCGGCGCGCCGGATCTCGTCATCGCGAATGCCGGCGTCGGCATCGGCACGCATGGCGACGATCCCTCCGACATGGACAAGCTGCGGCGCGTGCTCGATGTCAACGTCACCGGAATGGCGACGACGCTCGCTGCCTTCGCGCCCGCCATGCGCAAGGCCGGCGCTGGCACGCTGGCCGGCATCGCGAGCGTCGCCTCGTTTCGCGGCATCCCGGGCAACGGCGCCTATTGCGCTTCGAAGGCCGCGGCGCGCACCTGGCTCGAAAGCCTGCGCGTCGAGCTGCATGGCACGGGCGTCTGCGTGGTGTGCGTTTGCCCGGGCTACATCGACACGCCGATGACCCGCGTCAACCGCTTCAAGATGCCGTTCCTGATCGACGCCGACAAAGGCGCCTGGTTGATCGCTCGCGCCATCGCATCGAAGCGCCGCGTGGCGGTCATTCCGTGGCAGATGGCTCTGGTATCGGTCCTGCTGCGCGCAATGCCGGGTTGGCTCTACGACCGCCTCGCCTCAAGAGCGCCCCGCAAACCGCGAGACCTGGCCCTTTAATCGCTACTTTCCGATGAGCCAAAGCCGTTCTGCCGGCTCGGCGATATGCTCGGCGAAGCGCGCGCGCCATTCCTGCCTAAGCGCAGGCGCCGTTTGCGCGATGGCGTTGAAGCGCCCCTCGGGATCCGCGCGAAGGTCGAACGCGTCCTCTTCGCGCGAACGCCGGTCGACGCGGTATTTCCACACCTTCGCCGGATCGCGATAGTCGACGATGCCGCCGGTGCCTGGCTCGGCAAAATAGGCAAAGTCGCGCCTCGATGCCCGCTGCAACGCTCTGCCGCTCCACGTGCGCGGAGCTTCAATGTCGAGCTCGGCGAGGATGGTCGGAGCGATGTCGACTTGCTGCGCCACTAGGTCGGCGCGGGCGACCTTGCGCCGCTCGTAGCCGGTCGCTATGAACAACAGCGGGACCCGCAGCACCTCTTCATCCAGGTGTTGCGGATGGCCGAAGCCGCCGTGCTCGCCGAGCGCTTCGCCGTGGTCCGCGGTGATCACGACCAGCGTATTGCCGAGATAGCCGCGCGCGCGCAGCCTTTCGAGCAGCTCCGCGATGATCGCATCGGCCTGCAGCACGCCGTTGTCGTACTGGTTGCCGGCGCGCTCGCGATCCGTACGTCCGGAGGGCATGTACGGATTCGCCGGCAGATAGCGCTCGAACTGCGGATAGCGCTTGCCGATCGGGTGAATCGACATCAGGTGGAAATAGAGCATCGCCGGCTGGCCGTCCCACTGCGGCAGACGGGAGAAGCGGCTCACGAGCAGGCGATCGTCGTTCTTGTAATCCAGCGTGCTGCCGGCTTCGGCGCCGTCGAAATAGCTGTCGTGTGGCTCGTAGATGCGCTTCAGGCCGTAGAAGTTGGTGTGATCGCCGCTCAGCACGAGATCGATGCGATAGCCGTGGCGCCTGAGCACCTCGAAGAGCGTAAACGGGCGTTCCGAGAACTGGTGGATGAACTTCGACGCGAGCAGGCTCGTGATTCCGCAGTTCGAGGTGCCGCACGATGCGCGGGCGTGCGGCACGGCGTCGATGGAACCGGCGCGCTGAAGCCGGCTGAGGTTGGGAGTGGTGTCCCGGCCGTAGCCGTAAATACCCATCCGATCCGGGCGCAGCGCATCGACGACGATGAGCACCACATTGCGGCGGTTGGCGCGGGGATTCGGCACGTAACGCTTGCCCTCGGCGTCCTCGGCGGCATCCAGCATCGCGGCTCGTTGAGGGGAGATCCAATGGCCTCCCCCCCGGTTGTGCCGGTTTAGATCGGGGTACAGCGTCAGGCTCACTGGCTCGAACACGTCGACCGGCGGCAGCGTAAAGAACGCGGCCAGCGCAACGGCACACGCAGCGAGCGCAAGGCCGGCGCCGATCGCGCACGTTTGCTCACGGCAGCCGGCCAGCATCGGAGCGACCCAGTCGAGCGTGCGCAAATACAGCCAGCCGCCCAGAGCCAAGAGTACGTAAGCGAGCACGACGGCCGCCGCCACGACGGACAGCGGAATGGCGAGCGCTTCGGCCAACGCGGGCGCCTGATCGAAATAGCTAGTAATGAGCTCGAGCGAGATCACGCTGCCCCACGCGTTGAGCCCAACGATGACCAAGGCGTAATACAGGCATAGCACGAGAAGCGTAGCGGCGAGCAGCGCGGCGGACAGCGCGCGCGCCGCCGGCCCCGGCCCGAGCAGTCGCACGATGAAAATGCGCAGCGCGCCTATAGCGACGGCAGGCACCAGGATAATCGCAACGTGCGGGGCGACCACGGCCCAAGGGACGTGGGGATAGCGCGTGTACCAGGCGAGAAAGGCGCACGGCACGGCGAGCCAGAGCCCAAGCTCTAGCGCCATGCGCGAGCCGAAGCTTCGCAGGCTACTTCTGCAGCCGAAGCGTGGCGTAGCTGCCCGGCGCGTCCTCGATCGCGTTGGCGGGAATGCGCGCCGGGACTTTCTCGCCGCCGTTGCGCTCGTCGATCCAGCGCTGCCAGTCGTCCCACCACGAGCCGGGCTGCTGGGTGGCGCTCGCCAACCACTCGTCCGCCGTCGCGGGCAGCGAGTCGTTGGTCCAGAAGTGGTACTTCTTCGCCGCCGGCGGATTGACGATGCCGGCGATGTGGCCGGAGCCGCCCAGGACGAAGCGCACATCGCCTCCCAGATACTTGGCGCCCTTGTAGGTCGTCTTCCAGGGCGCGATGTGGTCCTCGACCGTCGAGATGAAGTAGCTCGGCAACTTCACCTGAGACAGATCGATCGGCACGCCCTTGAGCGTCATGCCGCCGGGCACGCCCATCAGGTTCTTGATGTACATGTTGCGCAGATAGAAGCTGTGCATGCGCGCGGGCATGCGCGTCGAGTCCGCGTTCCAGTAGAGCAGATCGAAGGGGAACGGATCCTTGCCGAGCAGGTAGTTGTTGACGACGAATGACCAGACGAGGTCGTTCGCGCGCAAGAGGTTGAAGGTGCCCGCCATCTCGGAGCCTTCGAGGTAGCCGCGCTGGTTCATCTTCTTTTCCAGGCTGGCGACCTGCTCCTCGTCGATGAAAACGCCGAGCTCGCCCGGTTGCGAGAAATCGAGCAGGCTGACGAAGAAAGTGGCGCTTTTCACCCGGTCGTCCTCGTTTGCCGCCAGGTAGCCGAGGGTCGCGCCGAGCAACGTGCCGCCCAGGCAATAGCCGATGACGTTCACGTCGCGCTCGCCGGTGATGCGCTCCGCGGCATCAAGGGCAGCCAGTGCGCCTTCGGTCATGTAATCGTCGAAGCCCTTCTGAGCGAGCTTCGCGTCCGGATTCACCCAGGAGACGACGAACACCGTGTGTCCCTGCGCCACCGCCCAGCGGATGAACGAGTTCTTCTCGCGCAGATCCAGGATGTAGTACTTGTTGATCCACGGCGGGATGATCACCAGCGGCCGCTTGTACACCTGGTTCGTGGCGGGCTGATACTGGATCAGCTGCATGAGCTCGGTCTGGAACACGACTTTGCCCGGCGAGGTGGCGACGTTGCGGCCGAGCTGGAAGGCGGTCTCGTCGGTCATCGAGATGCGCAGCTCGCCGCCGCCCTTCTCGATGTCGGCGAGCAGGTTGTTCAGGCCGCGCACCAGGTTCTGCCCGCCGCTCGCGAGCGTCTCGCGCAGCACCTGCGGATTGGTGAGGAGGAAGTTCGACGGCGCGAGGGCATCGACGTACTGGCGCGTGAAGAAGGCGACCTTCTTCTCGGACTCCGGCGACAGGCCTTCCACCTGCGCCACCGCGTGCTGGATGTTGCGCGCGGCGATCAGGTAGCTCTGCTTGATGTAGTCGAAAAGGAAGTTCTTCGACCATTCCTCGTCCTTGAAACGCCAGTCGCCCTTCGCCGGTTCCGCCACCGGCTCCGACGGCATGCCGAGCATCTTCATCCAGCTCGACTGCAAAAGGCGCATCTGCTCCGCCCACAGCTTCATCGTGGCGCTCGCAACGAGCGCGGGATCGGCGGCCATGCGCGAATAAAGATCCATGAACGCCTTGGCGATGCCCATCTCGTCGCGCAGGGCGGCGGACATCGATTCGGCCTGCTTGCGGGCGAAGTCGCCCAGGATCCGGGATGAGCGCTCGGCGACCTGCTGGGCAACCTTCGCCAGCTCGGCGGATTCGGAGGGATTAGCGGGCTGCATATCTCATGATGCCATCGGGACCCGCGGCGCGCTGCGCCTCGCCGGCGTAGTAAAGGTAGTGCAGGTGGGCTATCGCCTCCCCCATGGCGAAGAACGTCTGGTGGGCGTCCAGGGGCCGCCGGAAGAGCACCGGCAGTAGCTCGCCAGCGCTGGCGGGTTTCTTCGCCAACGCCTCCTTCAGCTCGGCAAAGTGCGCCCGGTGGTGCGCTTCGAGCTGGGCCACGCGTTCGTGTGCGCCGCGGAACGGTTTGCCGTGCGAGGGCAGCACCAGCACGTCGGCCGGCAGCTCGCGGTAGCGCGCTATCGAATGCAAAAACAGGCGAAGGGGGTCGCCCTCCGGATCAATGGACCAGACGCTCACGTTGGTGGAGATGGTCGAAAGCAGCATATCGCCGGCAATGAGCACGTTGAGCTCCTCGCAATAGAGCGACAGGTGCTCCGGCGCATGCCCGTGGCCGATGATCGCCCGCCAGCCATGGTTTCCGATCTTCACCACGTCCCCGTCGATGATTCGCCGATAGGAATGGGGGAAATCCGGTACCAGCAGCGCATAGCGGTTGCCGCGCCCCGACATCGCCGCGTGCTTTGCCGAATCGAGGCCATTGCGCTGGAAAACCTTGAGCACCGCCTCGGTGGTGTAGCCGGCCGAGCTGGCGCGTACCGCATGCGCCGTCAGGTACTCACCCTGCGTGGTCCATAGCTCGACGCCGAAGCGGGTGCAGAGCCACTCGGCGTTGCCGGCATGGTCGGGGTGGTAATGCGTGACGATCACGCGCTTCACCGGCGAAAAGCGCTCGAGGAGCTTCTCCCACAGCGCGCGCGTCTCGGCGTTGCCGATGCCCGTATCGACGAGGGTCCAGCCGCCTTCTTCGGCGACGATCCACAGGTTGATGTGGTCCAGCGCGAATGGCAGCGGCATGCTCAGCCAATGCACGCCGGGCGCCACCTCGATGGTGGTGCCGGCCTGCGGGGTCTGCGGCCAGGGATATTGAAGCGCTGACATGAAGCTAAAATCAGTCGCACCCTAGCATGGAAACCGAGCGCGCCGAATTTTCGATCAGCGAACTCGCGCAAGAGTTCGACGTCACGCCGCGCGCGATCCGGTTTTACGAGGCCGAGGGCCTGCTCGCGCCGCGCCGCGAGGGCCAGCGGCGCATCTACACGCCCCGCGACCGCACCCGGCTCAAGCTGACCCTGCGCGGCAAGCGCCTCGGCCTCACGCTCGCCGAGATCCGCGAGCTCATCGACATGTACGAGCCGGGCCGCGACGACCGCGCGCAGCTCGAGCGTTTCCAGCAAGTCCTCGATGCGCATCGCAAAAGCCTCTTGCAGCAGCGCGCCGACATCGAGGCGCAGCTCACCGAAATCCAGACCTTCGCGAAGCGGGTGTCGCAGCAGCTGAAGAAAGGCAGGCGCGGTTGACGTTTACGTAAACGTCAAGTAGCCTCGCCGGTTCGGATGAACGCGCCTGTCGACCCCCATTTCGTTGCCCGCATCCGCGAGAGCTTCGGCCGCCAGAAGGCGATGGCCCTCATCGGCGCGAGCCTTGCGCGCGTCGATGCCGGCGCGGTCGAGATCGAGCTGCCTTACCGCGAAAGCATCACGCAGCAGAAAGGCTTCGTCCACGGCGGCATCATTGGGATGATCGCCGACACGGCATGCGGCTATGCCGCCTTTTCGCTCATGCCGGCCGACTGTTCGCTCGTTACCGTCGAGTACAAGATCAACATCCTCGCGCCCGCGCAGGGCGATCTCATCGCGCGCGGCGAAGTGGTCAAGGCCGGCCGCACGCTGACCATCGCGCGTGCGGAGGTGTACGCTCAGGACCGTAAGCACGTCGCCACCATGCAGCAAACACTCATGATGCTTCCCGGCACGCCGGACCACAAAGAATGAGCTTTCTCGGCTTCGACCACGGCGAAACCGTCAGCATGCTGCGCGAAAGCGTGCGCGACTTCGCCGCCAAGGAGATCGCGCCGCGCGCGGTCGAGATCGACCACACGAACCAGTTCCCGCCCGAGCTCTGGCGCAAGCTCGGCGAGCTCGGCGTGCTCGGCATCACGGTGGAGGAGGAGTACGGCGGCACGATGATGGGCTACCTCGCGCATATCGTCGCGATGGAAGAGATCTCGCGAGCCTCTGCGTCGATCGGGCTTTCCTATGGCGCGCATTCCAACCTGTGCGTGAACCAGATCCGCCGCAACGGCAGCGCGGCGCACAAGAAGAAATACCTGCCGAAGCTCGTGTCCGGCGAATACGTGGGCGCGCTCGCCATGTCCGAGCCCGGCGCCGGCTCCGACGTCGTCGGGATGAAGCTCAAGGCGGAACGCCGCGGCGAGCGCTACCTCCTGAACGGCAACAAGATGTGGATCACCAACGGGCCCGACGCCAACGTGCTCGTCATCTACGCGAAGACGAGCGACCAGGGCATCACCGCCTTCCTCGTCGAGAAAGGCACGAAGGGTTTCTCCACCGCGCAGAAGCTCGACAAGCTCGGCATGCGCGGCTCGAACACCTGCGAGCTCGTGTTCCGCGATTGCGAGGTTCCGGCGGAGAACGTGCTCGGCGAGGAAGGCAAGGGCGTGAAAGTGCTGATGTCGGGCCTCGACTACGAGCGCGCGGTGCTGGCGGGCGGACCGCTCGGCATCATGGCCGCGTGCCTCGACGTCGTACTGCCCTACGTCCATGAGCGCAAGCAATTCGGGCAGTCGATCGGCGAGTTCCAGCTGATGCAGGGCAAGCTCGCCGACATGTACACCACCTTCTCCGCGTGCCGCGCCTACGTGTATGCCGTGGGACAAGCGCTGGACCGCGGCGAGACGACGCGCAAGGATGCAGCCGGCGCAATCCTTTATGCCGCGGAAAAAGCGACCTGGATGGCGGGCGAAGCGATCCAGTCGCTCGGCGGCATGGGCTACATCAACGAGACGCCGACCGGGCGGCTCTGGCGCGACGCCAAGCTCTACGAGATCGGCGCCGGCACTTCCGAAATCCGCCGCTGGCTGATCGGCCGCGAGCTCTTCGCCGAAACGGCATAGCGCCCCATGCTGGGCAAGCTCTGGAAATTCGGCCGTCCGAAGCGCGATGTGGACACCTCCATCGTGATCTGCAGCATCGACGACGAGCGCTTCCGCCAGGTCACGGCGAGCTATGCCGAAAGGATGGGCGACGCGCGTTACGAGATCATCCGCATCCCGGATGCGCGCTCGCTCTGCGAGGGCTATAACCGCGGCCTCGACCAGTCGAGCGGCGATGTCGTCATCTTCAGCCACGACGACATCGAGATCCTCACGCCGGATTTCCGCGAGCGCCTGACCGGGCACCTGCGCCTTTTCGACGTGGTCGGCATTGCCGGCACCACGCGGCTCCTGGATGGGCGCTGGAACAGCGCCGGGCAGCCCTGGGTTCACGGGCAGTGCGTGCAGCCGGCGCTCGGCGACGGCGAAGGCTACAACGTCGAGATCTACGGACAGGCGGAGCATCTCGCGCAGCCCAACATCCACGCGCTCGATGGCGTTTTCCTGGCCACCCGGCGCGCCGCCGCCAAGGAAGTGCGCTTCGACGCCAAGACCTTCGATGGCTTCCACCTCTACGACATCGATTTCACGTTCCGCGCCTTTCGCGCTGGACTGCGCCTTGGCGTCTGCAACGACATCCTCCTCTATCATGCTTCGCGCGGCGGCTATCGCGATCCGGCGTGGCGCACGTACTTCGAGCGGTTCCAGCGCAAGTTCGCCCGCAAGCTCGATCCCGGTCCGCCGGGCGTCGCTACGCTGCACGCACGCGAGCCGGTTCGCACCAAAGAGGAAGCCTTGACCTTGTTCCGCTACTACCTGAAGCAATGCGGGCTGGCGGAGGCCGCATGAGGCTCTCCACGCCGCTCATGGAAAGACTGGGAATGCGCTTGCCCGTGATCCAGGCCCCCATGGCCGGCGGGCCGAGCAGCCAGGACCTCGTCGCCGC
>C688J18823_10000531_pt1 | contig 22259 bp, 18 predicted proteins | sample HopSoiMetagenom1_FD_18823 | JGI IMG/M metagenome (IMG submission 18823) | reverse complement strand
CTTGATTTTTTTGGTGAGGATTTCCTTCTTATAATCGACGAGTCACATGTAACCATCCCTCAGATACACGGTATGTATAATGGGGACTATACTCGCAAGAAAAATCTGGTAGATTATGGTTTTAGGTTGCCCAGCGCTTTTGATAATAGGCCTCTAAAATTCGAAGAATTTGAAAAATATCTAAAAAATGTTATATTTGTATCAGCAACGCCAGGAAACTATGAGACGGCAAAGAGCTATCAAGTCATAGAACAAGTGGTTCGACCAACAGGACTAGTTGATCCCCAGATAATTCTTAAACCCGCTACTGATCAAATAGATGATCTTATTAGTGAAATAAAGTCTAGAACTGTAAAAAAGCAGCGAATTCTTGTTACTACTCTAACGAAGAGAATGGCTGAGGATCTAGCTGACTATCTATCGAAAAATGATATACGCGTACGATATCTTCATTCAGAAATACAAAATCTAGAGAGAACAGAGCTGATACGACAATTACGCTTGGGTAAATTTGATGTCTTGGTAGGGATAAACCTATTGAGAGAGGGGTTAGATATTCCAGAAGTCTCCATGGTGGCAATCATGGATGCCGACAAAGAAGGATTTCTTCGGAACTTTACTAGCCTAATTCAGACTTTCGGACGGGCTGCAAGAAACATCGATGGGACAGTAATTTTGTATGCAAATCATGTTACCAAGTCAATGAGCTCAGCCGTTGCTGAATCAAATCGGAGAAGGAGTAAGCAGATTCAATATAATCTGGCAAATAAAATTAGTCCTAAATCTGTAATTAAACCTGTTGCTGAAAATGGGAACGGAGAGGTCAATTTTATGGCTAGTCTGAAATCGATGTCTAGAACCGATTTGATAAAACTTGCATCAGACACGGAAGAACGTATGAAAAAATTTGCTGAAGATTTAGATTTTGAAATGGCCATAGAAACCAGAGAGAAGTTATCAAAGATACGAAACATTCTAGGGCAATATTCGTTGCCTGAGGTGTCATAGTTATTGCACGATAAGATCGTTATTAGAGGTGCAAGACAGCATAATCTAAAAAATGTTAATGTTGAGATTCCGAAAAATCGACTCGTCGTAATATCTGGATTGTCTGGTTCTGGGAAATCTACACTTGCATTTGATACTATCTACGCCGAAGGCCAAAGGAGATACGTAGAATCACTTTCAGCTTATGCAAGACAATTTCTGGAGCTAATGGAGAAGCCCGATGTAGATCACATCGATGGGTTGTCTCCGGCAATATCGATCCAGCAGAGAAGCGGTAGCAAGAATCCGAGATCGACTGTAGGGACTGCTACAGAAATATATGATTATCTCAGGCTCCTCTACTCCAGAATCGGCATCCCATACTGTCCCAATTGCGGAAAAAAGATAGGAAGCCAGTCAGTAGAGGCTATAGTAGAGTCTATCATTCAAGAATGCGAAGGAAAAAAAATCCTAATATTAGCTCCTATAGTTCAGGAAAAGAAGGGTACATATGAGAAGCTCTTTAAAGATCTAAGAACAAATGGATTTTCTAGGGTTCGACTAGACGGTGAAGTGATAAATCTCGATGAAGAAGAAAAGTCGATTTATCCGCGTCTTGATAAGCATAAAAAGCATTCAATTTCCGCCGTGATCGATAGAGTTACACCGTCTTTAGAAGAGAAAAGTAGAGTGTTTGAATCTGTCCAGACTGGTTTGAAAGTAGGAAATGGCTTAGTTATTGCTTCCCTTGAAAATAATGACTTTCTTTACTCTCAACGAAATGCCTGTCCTGATTGTGGAATCAGTATTAGCGAGTTAGAACCTCGTACATTTTCCTTTAATTCTCCTTTTGGAGCCTGTCCAGAATGCAATGGCCTTGGCATAAGGATAGAATTTGACCCTGACTTGATTATCTCCGATAAGTCAAAAAGTATCCTGCAAGGTGCTATCAGGCCATGGTCAGGTCATTTTTTTACATTTAAGTCTTCTATGCTTAAAGACGTAGGAAAAAGGTTTGGATTTGACCTGAATACGCCAATTTCACGCATGACTGAAACACAGATTAGAACAATTCTTTATGGTACCCAGGAGAATATCCACTACAGATATCAATCGAAATATTCGGATACCAGGTGGGAATATAAAGGATCATTTGAGGGAGTTATTCCAAATTTGGATCGCTTGTACAAACAGACAGAATCAGAATCAAAACGCGAGGAACTATTGCAGTTTATGCGCGAACTACCATGTGACAGTTGCAATGGTACTCGTCTTAGAGAAGAGGCTCGGGCGGTGAAGATACAGAGTAGATCGATTATGCAAATATGCGACCTTTCTATCGAATCATGCTACAAATTCTTCAGGTCAATTGACCTATCGGAAACCGAGAAGTTTATCGCCAAAAACATTCTAAAAGAAATAACATCCAGACTAGAATTCCTCTTAAACGTAGGGCTTGAATATCTAACTCTAAATCGGAGAACATCAACGCTTTCTGGGGGTGAGTCTCAGAGGATCCGGCTCGCAACTCAAATAGGATCGAATTTGACAGGTGTCTTATACGTGCTAGACGAGCCCACAATTGGGTTACATCAGCGGGACAATAAAAAATTGATTTACACATTAAAGAAACTACGGGATTTGGATAATACATTATTGGTTGTAGAACACGATGAGGAAGTGATGAGAAGTGCAGATTGGATACTGGACATAGGTCCTGGGGCGGGCGTACATGGAGGTCGAATTGTGGCAGAAGGGACGGTAGAAGATATTATGCGAAATAAAGATTCTATCACAGGTGCCTTCTTGAGGAAGGATAAACTAGTGTCCAATCCAAGACACATTAGGAGAAAAACTGAGAAGTGGATCGTTGTCAAGGGAGCAAGGGAAAATAATTTAAAATCCATCACAGTGGGTTTTCCTCTTGGATGCATGACTGTTGTAACGGGCGTTTCTGGATCTGGTAAGTCTAGTCTTGTCAACGAAGTGTTATTCAAATCGTTATTAAATCAATTTTCTGACAAAACTCGTAAAATCAATCATGATGGGATCAGTGGTCTTGAGCTCGTCGACAGGGTGATAGGAATTGATCAGTCACCAATTGGTCGTACGCCTAGATCAAATCCATCAACATATGTTAATGCTTTTACTCCAATTAGGGAAGTATTTTCAAAAACACCACAGGCTAGGGCCATGGGATATAAACCTGGCAGATTTTCATTTAATGTTTCTGATGGGAGATGTGAGACATGCGAAGGTGCAGGAGTAAAGAGGATAGAAATGCAATTCTTACCAGACGTCTATGTTACATGCGACATTTGCAAAGGAAAGCGATACAACTCTGAGACATTAAATATCAAATACAAAAACAAAACAATCTCGGATATACTAGACATGACAGTTGAGGAGGCACTGGCATTTTTTAATAATATTTATACGATAGAACGAAAATTGCGTACACTAAATGAGGTCGGGCTAGGATATTTGAAGCTTGGCCAGCCGGCTACTACTCTATCCGGAGGTGAAGCTCAGAGAATTAAGCTTGCTGCAGAGTTATCCAAGAGAGGCACAGGAAAAACCGTCTATATCCTTGATGAACCTACTACAGGGCTACATTTTGTTGATGTTCAAAAGTTATTAGTTGTTCTAAATAGACTAGTAGAAAAGGGAAATGCTGTTATCATAATTGAACATAATTTAGACGTGATAGCTAGTGCAGATTGGATAATTGACCTAGGACCTGAAGGTGGCGATAACGGAGGTAGAGTCGTAGCTACCTCAACTCCTGAAGCACTAGCGTCCAATGATGCAAGCACAACTGGATTCTACTTGAGATCAAAACTGTTGTTAAATAAGACCATTAATGCAGGTGGAAATACATAAGCAATTCTGTGCAAGTCACTCCGAGATTGAAACAGATCCCGCAAGCTCCCGGAGTATATCTAATGAAAGAAAAAGGCGGGAGAGTTATTTATATTGGTAAAGCCAAAAATCTGAAAAAACGAGTTAGCTCCTACTTTGTTGAGAAAAAAGAAATATTTTGGAAAACCTCGAGACTAGTCTCTAAGGTGGAGGATTTAGATTATATTGTTACGGACAACGAGGCTGAGGCATTTCTTTTGGAGTCTAATCTCATAAAAAGATATAGACCGCTTTTTAATATTGAGCTCAAGGACCAACAGCGGTATGCCTATCTTAAGATAACAGATGAGAAGTTTCCTCGTCTTTTAGTGGCTAGACGCAACAGGAACGGAAAATTCTATGGAGAAGGAGGAGAAATATATGGTCCATTAGTCCACGGTGGTTCTAAATTCCTCAGCGTAGGACTGTTAAGAAAATTATTTAAGATCAGAGTCTGTAACAAATTGCCTAAAAGTCCATGTCTTGAGTTTTTTATAAAAAATTGTGATGCACCATGTATAAACAATGTTACTTCGTTTGAATACGACAAAAATGTTCAAACATTACGGAATATACTGAGCGGAAAAGAAGGGATTGAAGGTTTTATAAGTGATATGAAATCCCAAATGAGTATTGCGTCTCACCAAGAACAGTACGAGAGGGCAAAAGAAATCCGCGACATGCTACAGAAACTGGATAATCTTCAAATAAAGCAGAAAGTAGAATCTGTGCAATATACAAATCGAGAAGAAGAATATGTTGGCATACGAAACGAACTCGAAGATGGTATTGCTTACGTCATGATGTTCAGAAGATCCCGGGGTGTTATTAGCGACAAAAAATGGTTTGAATTTGAGCTTGTTGGAGATAACTCGTTGGATTCATTCCTGTTTCAGTATTACTCCACTGCAAAAGTGGTACCTGCTTATATATACGTAAGCGAGGATGTTGAATCAAAATCAGTTTTAGAATCTTCCCTTAGAGAAACTGCAGGTCACAAAGTGACTATAATAAAGATTAACCCACATTCTAGTTCTGTAAAAGGACAGTTAATGGATCTTATACTAAAGAATATTGATCTTCGTATTCAGAACAAATCTGATCCAGGTGTTTCTGAATTAAGGACTGCACTTAATTTATCCAATGTTCCCAACATTATAGATTGCTTCGACATATCAAACTTTGGGACTTCGTATGCAGTTGGAGCATGTTCGAGACTAGTAAACGGCAGACCCTACAAAGCTGGATATAGACGGTTTAAGATAAAGCTTGGTGTCGCTCAGAACGACGTTGCCATGATTTATGAAATTGTTACCAGAAGATATTCTCGCGCAGTAGATCAAAAGGATAACCAAGATCAACTACCTGATCTAATCGTGATTGATGGAGGAAAGGGACAGTTGCATGCGGGAGAAAGTGCTATTGAGCGATTAGGGTTAGACATTCCATGTGTATCGCTCGCAAAGGCAGAGGAAACAATCTATTCCCGAGAAAATGACAAGGAGATAAAATTGTCAAAAAGTAGCGCTGCACTGAAAATTGTACAACTAGCACGGGATGAAGTACATAGATTCGGGCTCGCTTACAATGTGAAATTAAGAAAGATAAAAAAGCCTGTTGCCAGAAATGGAGTAACGGCCTAATCTGACTTGCCATAAAGTGACAAGGATCAACCTGAGTTCTCAAAGCAACTTCTGAATGGCGGAAATATAGACCCTAGGGCCCCGGATTTACAAATTTGAATTATGCTAGTGCTATGTGATTTGTTAACAACTGACTTGGAGAATATTCGATAGGTAAAAATAAAAAAGGCCCTGCTCTTTACGTATTGTCAGGCATACCCAAATTGGTTATTGCTGGGGTAACTAGCGGTGTTGGTAAAACCACCGTTTCTGCTGCTTTTATGTATGGCTTGAAAAAACAAGGTTTGATAGTACAGCCTTTCAAGGTAGGTCCAGATTTTATTGATCCGAGCTATCATACATACATTACAGGAAGACAATCGCGAAATCTAGATGTATGGATGATGGGAGAAGTTGGTGTTTTGAAGTCATTTGATAAAGCCTGTTCTGATGCAGACGTAGCTGTTATCGAAGGAGTAATGGGACTATTCGATGGGATCTCTGGTAAGGATGAACAAGGCAGCACTGGAGCCTTAGCAAAATTGCTAAGAGCTGAAATAATCTTGGTTATAGACTGTGGTAAGGCAGGTCGTTCTGTAGCTGCGATTGCACTGGGCTTTCAAAATTTTGATAGGGATCTAAGAATAACAGGGGTGGTTTTAAACAATGTAGCTAGCGATAAACATGAAAGGATCCTTAAGGAGGCCTTTACAGAAAAGATCAAAATTCCGATTATCGGAATAATTAGACGAGATCAAGAGTTGAAAGATGCCGAGAGACATCTCGGTTTAATCCCCACAGCGGAGTTAGATGCTCTTAGTAAGGCCCGGCTGTTAACTAATGCAAAGCGAGTTTCTGAGAAACTCCATTTTGATTTATTAACAAATAACTGGAAAATAGCTTCGAAATCTTTGTCTAATAAACAAAAGACACAAGAGTATAATACAGACTTAAGAATTGCAGTTGCGCTCGATGAGTCCTTTAATTTCTATTACTTTGACAATTTGCAACTACTTAGAGAAAATAAACTGGAGTTGGTCTACTTTAGCCCGCTCCGCGATAAAGAATTGCCCGAAAATATTGCTGGTCTTATCATAGGTGGAGGCTTCCCGGAGATTATGGCAAAAAGACTCGAGACAAACAGGTCGATGATGCAATCGATAAGAAAATCGGCCGAAGAAGGACTGCCGATATTAGCAGAGTGTGGAGGACTGATGTACCTCACCAAGTCTTTGCGCGAGAATAATGAGAATAGCAGTGTGAAGTGCCGTATGGTTGGACTAATAGACGCAGAAACCCAAATGGGTTCAAAGCTCACACTAAATTATACAGAAGCACATTCAAATGGTTCGATTTTGGGAAAAATCGAGGCAATAAGGGGACATGAATTCCATTATTCTAGTATAAAAAATATAGCAAAAGACTCAAAATTCGCATTTCAAATGACTCGAGGTTCTGGAATATCTAATAATCTTGACGGATTTGTTGTATACAAGTGTCTTGCATCCTACACCCATCTCCATTTTTCTAATGAGCTGTTGCTAAAGCGTCTGGTATCCTGTTTTCGGGCATATAGAGAAAAATAGTCAATGCTTTCCCTTTTAGAATTATCTTATCAAATAGAAGTAGATTTTCTGCGATATAATCAGAGCTAATTAGTAGGTTAATGACACAATCATTTGACTTTCTGATGGGTGGAATAGGTTGGCCAAAATTTTAAATCAATATATAGTGTTGATAGGCTATCTAAATCATTTAACTACCTTAATTCTGTCATTGTCTTATTTTTGGATTCAACTTCCAGCTTAAGGGCTGTATTCATGTTGTTCTCGCTCTCGAAAACGTCCTTTACTAAAAATCTACTCCCTATTAAAGCACCTAATCCGCTAAATATTTCCTTATGTTCAAAGCGGATCGACTGACTGCCGTTATGACTAATTTTAAAAATACGTTCGCCATCCAGTATACCGGGCATAAAAGCCCTTCCATACCATCTTAGCTCACTATTCGGAGTAACTACAGTAACTACAGGATTGTATGTTCTTATCTTTTTTTTAGGAGTTACTATTTTTAATTCTAACTTAGATCCGACTATTAGATCCCCCCTAATTTCCTTTATGAAGGGATTCCACCTAGGATAGCTTCGAAAATCCGTCAGCACATTCCAAACATCTGCACTAGAGCCCTGGATGAGTATCTCTGTGGATATTTCTTTCATCTTGACTTATTATGCTATAGTGTATCCGTACTATTTAATTATCAAGACTTATTAACTTGGTTAGAAGAATGCAAACAAAATAATATTAATATACTTCTCAAATTCCAGCATCGTGTCTTGGCAATATTGTTGGAAGACTAATTTTTCACCAAAAGGGTTATTTTAAGCCTGGAAGGTCTATGAAGTGATTGTCAGAGTATTTGGATAAAGATATTGCGGTACTAGCTATTACAAAACACGGATTGGATATAGCGCGAGTTATCAAAAGAAATCTAAAAGGTATTAAAATCTACTCACCAGCAAAATTCAATGATTCCGACAACGAGATCGTTTGGTTTACCGAGCAAACTTCAAAGATCGTCCAAAATTTATTCAAAACTAGCCGAGCGTTGATATGTATCTTTTCATTAGGAGCTGTAATTAGATTAATTTCACCCCATATCGGCGATAAGAAGACCGATCCTGCTATTTTAGTTATTGACGATAAGGCAAACTTTGTAATTAGTGCTCTATCAGGCCATTTAGGAGGTGCCAATTCTATGGCCGAGCAAATTGCAACATACTTTCCTGGTGCAAAACCTGTTATAACGACTGCTGCTGATGTAAATGAAACTATAGCAGTGGACCTTGTAGGCAGAGAATATGGCTGGGAGATTGAAAATTATGAAAATATCACGAAGGTTAGCGCTATGATGGTCAATGAGGAAAAAATTGGAATTTTTCAGGATGCGGGTCAGAAAAAGTGGTACAAAGGCAAGCTTCCGAATAACGTTAGCAGGGTCGAAGATCTCAAGGAACTTGGGGCTCTTGAATTCAAAGGAGCTCTTGTCATATCAGAAAAGGTTATAAAAGATCCCAATATACTTGAAAAATCAGTTATATATAGACCAAAGAGTTTGGTAGTTGGAGTGGGTCTACATTGGGACACTAGTAAGAATACTATTTCAGAGGGTATTGAGGATGTGATGCAAAAAAATGAATTGAGTCTTAGAAATATTAGAAATATTTCAACTCTTCAGAGAGACAAGAAAATAAGCGGTTTACATGAATTCTCCTCAGATTATAAGATTCCTGTACAAATGTTTAGCAAAGAGGAATTGGCTTCTATTCCAGTGCCTAATCCATCGGAAATTGTAAATAAATTTGAAGGCACATTTAGTGTTGCCGAGTCCTCTGCAATCCTTAGTTCACAGGGAGTCCTCATCGTCCCAAAGCAGAAACTTCCGCCCAATCTTACTATCGCTGTAGCCAGAGTAAGGTTTGATTAAATTGAAGAAGGCCCTTTTGATGATCGATAGAGGAAGCAAAGAGATAGAGGTAAGAGATGAACTTGGATCTATTTGTTCGATGATACTCTCTAGGGCAGATTATAAATATACTAATTATTGTTTTTTGGAAGTTGTTCCTCCGTTCATCAATGAAGGCATTAAATCGTGTATTGAGAGCGGAGCAGATTCAATTACTATTTTGCCCTACTTTCTTTACCCTGGACTGAAATTAAAAGAATCTGTCAAAATATCAGCTCAGATTTGTGCCGCTAAAAATATAAAGATGGCAATCGCAAGACCATTGACCTTTCATTCCATTATGCCTCAAATAATCCTGGAAAGAATTGGGCAAGCTAAGATTGAACATCAGATCAGCTATGAAAACTCCAATTGTGATATCATGTTGATAGGACATGGAAGTAGCGACAGAAGCGCTAGACAAGCTCTACTATATGTCGTTAATGCACTAAGACCGTACTTCCGGAATGTTGAGTTCTGTTTCCTAGAATTGGAACACCCATCTATAGCTGAAGGAATCGAATTAGCACTTTTAAAATCTCCGAATATCCTGATCCTGATCCCTTATTTTCTTCATCAGGGGATCCATATTAAGCGTGATCTGGTCCTTGACATCAAGGGATCCCTTGAGAATTCCGGCTTCAACAATGCATATGTGGGAAAACACTTAGGTGTAGATGATAAAATAGTCGACTTAATATTGGAACGAGCAAAAGAGGTAGAAGAAAGAGCTGGATTTTAAGAACTCGACTGATTCTTCTAAATTAAGGGGAATGTCGGACAAGGCCCTCAATATAGAGCAAAGAAGTTTCCAAATAATAGATGCAGAAGTCGGTCAACACGAATATTCCCAGTCGGAATGGAATATAGTACGTAGAGTTATTCATTCTACTGCAGACTTTGATTTTGCTGGTAAAAATAGGATCATTTTTCGTAATGAGCCAATAAGTTCGGCCCTTAAGGCAATAGAGAGGAAATGTGTAATTGTAGCCGACGTAGATATGGTTGTTTCAGGCATCAATAAAAATTCCATCAAAAGTCTTGGCCTGAAGGTGTCGTGTCACATCTCTAAACAAAGTGTGATAGAAAACTCAATAAAATCAAATAAGACTCGAGCCCAGTTAGCTATGCGTTACGCAAGTTCAGAAATAAATGGAGGGATCGTAATAGTAGGCAATGCACCTAGTTCATTACTTGAAGTGATCGATATGGTGCGGGAGAAAACTTCGATGCCTGCACTCATAATTGGTACCCCAGTCGGATTTGTCTCTGCATCAGAATCGAAATTAGATCTACTCGGGTTAGATGTTCCTTTAATAAGCAATATAGGAAGAAAAGGCGGAAGTTCAGTTGCTGCATCAATAATTAATGCTTTGATGTTAATACAAAGAAATAATTCTCGGCTGTAGCATACATCTGTGATAGAACGAAATAGACAGACCGGCGCAAAAAGGTTCTCTATCGAAAATATACCAAACATTTTAACATTACGTTAAGCTATTGCTTGAGAGGTGCTTGGACCGATCTAACTAGCATCTTTCTCCGATTCAAAAATATATCTAAAAAAAATCTTTGACAGTGTACTGATGTTCATCTTGATTGTGGTCTTGCAGAATCATTAAAAGAGCCATACCTATACCAATTATTTTACATTCGAGTGTAGAATTTAAAAAAATGCTGCTTGGATAACTTGGAATTGCCGTATTGCCATCTCCCACTCCAGCTGGCCAATTCCCTGTAGCTGTTATCCTACTGGTTGAGTTCATATAACTGCACTTAGCCTGTCCGAACTCTCGTAGGGGTATCTGCTACATACTGTACCATCAAAATCGAACATAACAACTTCAATCTCGATGATATAGTTCGAATACTTACGCAGAAATTCGAAAACCTTCCTGCATAGGTTATCGAAAAAATCCTGTCTAGAGTATCGTCTAACAATTTCTCCGACATGCCTGGCTGTATTTGCCCTTCCAATTTCTGCTATTGCGTCTGCGGGCAATTTACATTCCGTCGCAAGAGCTGCCATAAATTTTAAATCGACATGCGATCCCTTAACATGAGTTTGGCTAACACCCATTGCCATTTTAGTTAGCTTTCCAATGAATCCGGTGATGATGGCCTTGGAAATCTTCTTAGTTGCAGATTGTCTAACAGCGTATCCAACAAAATCGCCTATTTGGATGAATGAATGCTCAGGCAAAGATGATCCGAACAATAGTTTTGCATAATCTTCGCTAGTTGATCCGGTACTAAGTATAACTGTACTAGTCCCCATAGCTACTGCAACATCAATACTCTGTTTTATTGATGCAGCAAAGGACGCCGTCGAATATGGAAACACAATACCTGTAGTTCCTAAAATAGAAATACCTCCGATTATGCCCAATCTAGGATTATCAGTCTTTTTTGCAATCTGTTCACCGTCCGGGACAGATATTGTGATCTTGACACCGCTATTCTTAAGCACTTCAGAAGCAATTTCAGAACTTACCTGTTCAATCATTTTTTTTGGTACTCTATTAATTGCCGGTCGCCCAATCTCCAAGCCAAGGCCTGGTTTCGTGACTCTACCAACTCCAATACCACCCTCGATGGTAAGAACCCCTACATCGCGCGTTAATGAGACAGTTGAGCAAATTTCAGCCCCATTTGTTACATCTGGATCATCTCCACCATCCTTTATCACTGCAGCTGTGGCAGATCCGTCTGACTCTAGCTTGCTCCAAGCAATTTTAAGCCATGCAGGTTTTTTATTTGGTAAAAGAATCACTGCTTCTTTAACCTTCTCACCAAAAAGAAGTAACTTCAATGAGGCATTCGTCGCGGCTGCGGCAGATGCCCCTGTAGTATACCCAGTTCTCAAATTTCGCTTTTCAGGTTTATCCTTGGATAAGCGTTGTAGATCCAAGTGCTCGCTAGCGATTTGGCCCTTATTAATCTTCTCTGGCCCAGCCGCCACTTGATCATTTTTCATAGATTATCTCCGGTTGCCCTAAAGATATACCTCTCATATCACATATTCAATACCATCCTCAAACAGCATTGCACTACTTTTATCATTCATTACACCCATAACGCCTCCACATTCATCTATTAATCAATTGGTTAAAAGTTTGTACAGATATTTGTTACTTTATTAATAGTGACTGCCTATCGACTTTTTCCCACGTAAAGGATGGATCTGTTCGGCCGAAATGTCCATATGCTGCAGTCTTCTTGTATATTGGTCTTTTCAGATTCAAATTCTCGATTATGGATCCTGGGCGCATATCAAAAGTTCTTCTGATTTTATCTTCTATCTGATCCTCTGGTAGTATACCGGTCTTGAACGTGTCAACCATGACAGACACAGGTTCAGCAACACCAATTGCATATGCAATCTGTACCTCACATCTATCCGCTAATCCTGATGCAACTATATTTTTTGCAATATATCGAGCCATATAAGAACCTGACCTATCTACTTTGGATGGATCTTTTCCTGAGAACGCACCGCCGCCATGTCTTCCCATTCCTCCATATGTGTCGGCTATAACCTTTCTTCCTGTTAAGCCGGTATCCCCTGAAGGCCCGCCAATGACAAATCTCCCAGTTGGGTTAACGAAGAATTTGGTTTTGCTGTCAAGCCAGCTTCCACAGACGGTCATTATTATTTTGTCAATGACTTCCTGTCTCAATTGATCCAAGCCTATTTCTGGAGAATGCTGCGTCGATATGACGACAGAATCAATTCTTAACGGCTTCGAATCTTCATAGGCAACTGAAACCTGTGACTTGCCATCTGGCCTAATCCAGCCTATCTCCTTACTTCTTCGAAGTTGCGAGAGCTTCATTGATAGCTTGTGTGCCATTGCTATTGGTAATGGCATTAAATCAGCGGTTTCATTCGTAGCATACCCGAACATGATACCCTGATCTCCAGCCCCTTGTTCCTTATTTTCTCCCGTATCTACTCCCATAGAAATATCTGGGCTTTGCTCTTGTAACGAAGTCAGGACAGCGCAGCTATTACTATCAAAACCATGCTCTGCTCTGTCATATCCAATTTCACCAATCGTTTTCCTAATGACCTTTTGCAGATCTACTCCAGCATTTGAACTAACTTCCCCTGCAACAAGCACCATGCCCTTTGTGGTCATTGCCTCGACTGCGACCCGGGCATTAGGGTCTGCAGCAAGAAATTCATCGAGTATTGAATCTGAGACTTGATCACAAACCTTATCAGGATGTCCCTCGGTTACGCTTTCGGAGGTAAAAAGATATCTCCTAACCATTTCAGAATTTACTACCCAAGTATTCTAACTATTACCACTCGTTCAAAATTCCTTCTCCAGACTTATGAAGAGGACATTGTTCCCGCGTATTACAACCTTGCCATAATTCGCAAGTGCAGATGAGCCATTAAATTCTTCTGCATCAACTAGGATCAGATTCATGTAGGAGTCAACGTTGCTCATTTTTCCACGATATTCTATCTCATTTTTTAATCTAACCGCTACTCTACGGTTTATTGATCGCTGGAGTGTAGATAATGGCCTTTTCGGTTGGTGCTGCGATGGCGAAGACGACAATTCAATTAATCCCTGTAAAAGTCAAAACATCGTCGCTAGAATAAAAATCTTCGCCTATCCTGCATAAGCGAAATTTAGATCAAAATCTGATGGTCATAATTTCATTAGCCAGGCATAGCTCAGATTACTGGCGACTGTCTATTCTTATTCCCAACCAAATAAGTTAGTTATAGATCTACCTAACTAATTACATCTCAAAATAGTACAGCTAAATCCTGGGTAAGGCGCAGTATCATTTTCTGAATGGAATTCATTTCATAACGGCACCACCTTACAAAGGAATTCTGCTCATTTAGTTGAAAACTGAATTAGAACTGAAGATTTGTGGGGTTTAATTTTATTCCAGTCATAATTCTCTCCATAACGCCTTCGTTTTTGCTAAGACGATGAATGCAATTAAATAAACAATTTGGACGAATAGACCCATTGGGATGGACCAATCGTTTGGGGTATGAAGGCCCATAATTGATTGAAATATTAGGGATGCATGTGTAGTAGGCACCAGGTAGGCAATATATTGTAGATTCTCGGGAAGCCTTGTTATAGAATAGTAAACAGGAGGCAGTACTGCAAGAACCACATTTACAAACGATATGATTTGAGTTGCATTTCTAAGGTGCAGCATATGTGAGGATAGAAAAAATCCAATTGCTGACATTGATCCCCATACTAGAAAGATAGTCGAAATCAGCAGTGGCAGGTCGCTAAGCGATGTTCCGAAGTTTAATACAAGAAAAGCAAGAACCCCTAATGCCGGCAGCCCAAATAGGAGTTCTGAGAGGGCAAGTCCAGTCATATATGTGAGTGAGGATACCGGCGAGGCAACAAACATATCTTGGATTTTATATTCAGTTTTGTAAAACGAAATATCCTGGCCGAGGGATAGACCATATCCAACAAGAGACATGACAAGACTCCCCGCGAGTGCAAACTGCACATATTGGCCGTTGCTAACTACGAAAAGCACAAAAAGAAGTGAAAATGGGCTCAGAGCAGAGAATACCATTGACATCGGATTTCTTCGTAACCAAAGGACACCAGTCAGATATGCTATGAGTACTACTTGTTTACAGACAAGAAATAAATTAAATTTAAGATTGATTATGAAGAATTGTGCATATAATAGTCTTTTAAGGTTTTGTCATGAAAAGGTAAGACGGTTTTTCTAAACATTCGAAAATTAGATCCTATTTTGCCAGGGTTAGATACTCTTACGACATTATCCTATACCTGTAGCGACACGGATCAAGGTAGATCATTTTTATAACCTTAGATTATGATTCTGATAAGAGGACGGATTTGGTTCAACTAAAGCTTCAGCTCGCTATCTTGATTAGTTTTCTATTTTTTTTCAGCCTTTCAAATTTGCAGGTTGTCACCCTTGATTATGCTATAGCGGCCGTAAAAAATCAATCATCAAGTTCAGTTTCAGCGCAAGACTTCAAGACATACGATAATCCAAAATATGGAATAAGATTAAAGTATCCCAGTAATTGGAATTCAGTTGAAAATATAGGAAACATCTCAAATCATTCTATTGTGGCAAACCTGTACTCTTATGGATACAACAATATATCAGCCTATACGCAAAACGTTAATTTAGTAATTGGTAAACTCTCTAATAACAGAACTTCGCTTCAGAATTATACCACAGCAGGTATCGCCTTGCTCGCCCATCAATTCAGTAACTTTACTTTAGATCAGATAAATAGGACAACTCTTTCAGCTAATCCAGCAAGTCAGATTATTTACACATTAAATGATGGCCAAACATTGGTAAAGCAGATGCAAGTGTGGACACTTAAAGACGGTAAAGATTATATTCTGACATATTCGGCTGCTCCTTCAAGACAATTCGATAATTCAATTGCAAAGAAAATATTTGATTCATTCGTCATAGTAAAGTGAGAAAGAAGTTGCAGTGCTGGCATATCATGAATCAGTATATCATCTTCCTTTAAATTCACGTAAGTAGTAATTTAAATTGTTCTCGCTATTAACTGAATAGGTTTTAGACCTTTTATAGTTTGTAGCGTACAGGTTAGTATGATTTGTCACGTACAGGTTAAAAATCATCTAAACTAAATAGATAAATAACTTCATTAGGACTATTCCCAATTTCTTCGTTGGAGAACATATTTATAATAAAGTGTAAGATTAGACATAAGTGAAAAACCGTTCTACGATTGCAGGATTTATATTTCTTTTCTTTTTTCTCTCTTATGTTATCTCATACGATCACTTAATTGCAGCGAAGCCACCTTTAGAATCAATACACAAGACTGTTTCAATTAATACATCCGCACATTCGCCAATTGGTGATCACCATTTTATTCTAAATGTTTATGCTGTAATTCCCAGAAAAAGTTCTGACTCAGATCAATACCCAGAGGTAGGTCCCAATATAGGAGCGTTAGCTGCAGTGGGAACTGATACCTCGCTCTTGAATGGCTCCATTGCCAGACCACTATCTAATAGTACAAGGAATACCTATTACGACGTACGGGGGGTCAACATAGGAGCATTGGCTGCAGTCGCAGCTGACAAGGCTTTTATAGATGCTACAATAACTCAGCTAAATGGTTCTGCGATCACAATCCAAATTGCAAAGAATACGATTCGTGCAGGAGATAATCAAACTATCACTATAACACTAGTTGATAAATTGACAAAGAAAGGGTTAGAAAAAGCAAGTATCGATGGATGGGTATCCGCTTCGTCAGGCATCTCAACTTCATTTTTCTCTGGCTTGACCAATAGTTCTGGGATAATGTCTAGTCCAGTACATGTTGCAAATAGTACCGCTCTTGGAAAAGCAACAATATTTGTAGAAGCTTACCATAAAGGGTATCAGAGATCCTCAAAGTCTAATTCTTTTCTAATAGTGTCATAGATGTTGGTGTGAGCAAACTAATATTTGGATTCCAGAAACTTTCGTTTTGTCTGAGACAAATCGTAACCCAAATACATAACAGAAGCGTCACAACAGTAACAAAATCTCTTAAACAAGCTTGACTATACTCAATTTATAATGACGAATAGCGGAGTATTAATTAAAATTTCAATAAGAACCAATTATTGTATTATAAGGAACATCTACGTTGTAAGGTATACTTTAGTTCGGACCACTACATAAGAGCGAGGGCGGCTATTCCTAGTATATCAAAGACGTTCTTCATAGTGACTTCGAAAGATTTAACTAAAGCCAATCTCAATACAACTTTTTCTGGGTCTGCTTCCCTCAAGACTGGAACTTTTTCATAAAAATAGTTAAATTTTACTGCTAATCTATATGCATATCTTGCTAAGACCTTCGGATTTAGATTTTTCGTAGCATCCTCTAGTATCATGTCAAATTTTGTGATATCCATTAATAACGAAATTTCTGATTCTTCAGACAAGAGCTCAAAATTAATAGTCGATAATTCCACATTGGATTTTTCCAAAATTCTTTGAGATCTCGCATAAGCATATTGCAAATATGGTCCTGTGTCACCTTCGAGGCTCAGTGAGTCAGTAATGTCAAAGGTAATCATTTTATCTAGGTCTTGCTTTATAAGATTATACCTCAGCGCAGATATTGCAATGCTTTCGGCGCTAGATCGTAATGATGTGTCTTCAGCATTATTACGTCGTTTTTTTATTTCTTCCAATGCCTTTTGGTGTAGAATGTCAAGAACATAATCAGCATTTACAACAACCCCTTTTCTACCTGACATATGTGCAAAGTCTTTTTGTCCAATATCTAACCCTATCATTTTTGCAGTATTGGAGCTTAGTGTTACAGGTTCGTAGGCTAAGTGGCGATATTCTTTTGTGTCGGTTTCCTGTATCTTCGAGATTACATAAGAGACCAAGTCCTGTAATTTTGATTGTCTGGAATCTATGATAGTGACTGCTAGTTCAGCTGAATTAAATTTGGGATGATCTCCCGAATAGGAATCTGGGACAAGTGTTGTGGCCCAGATCACTGAATTGTCCCATTGGTTAGCAAATTTATAATAATTTGAATAGTCTGGGATCAATCCTAATTTCCAGAGGGCAAACGGTATGTCCTTTGCGATATAAGTAGCGGTCCCATCGCTCCTGACGACGACCTTGTCATCAGTCAGGTTGCTTCTTATTATCCAACAATCCTTATTCTTCCCTTGCGTTTCTAGAACTAGGACTCCCTTATCCTTTAGGAGTTCTAAAGTCTTGGTCAACTGTCTAGAGGCAAGTATATGAGATTCGAAGCTAAGTAGGTCATAACGAGCTTTTAATCTCCAGCATGTCTTCAGCTGGTCTGCCAAGACTCTTTGACTAATATTCAACGCGAACTTCGCAATGTCTGATTTTCCTAATTCCATTTCTCTCAACACATACTTTCTTTTTTCTGCTAAGTTCTGATCTGTGGCATATAACTCGTTTATTTTTACATATACCTCATCACCACAATATATATCAAATTTCAGAGATTTGTTAGGGTCCATTTGGAATCCACCGAAAAGGAATCCAACCACAAGATCTGCGACCTGTAGACCGGAGTCATCAATATAGTTTAGTACAATTGGATTATGATTGGTCCTCCGCAGCAATCTATACAAGGTATCTCCGATTACGAGATTTCGTATATGGCCAATATGCAACGCTTTATTTGGATTTACACTAGTATGCTCGATAATTACTCTCTCTCCTTTCCCTATATCAGGTTCGGCGTAATGCGGATTGAGCAATATCTCTGGTAGTGTGGACGAGGCAAGATTTATGGCATTTAATTTGAAGTTAATATAACCAGCGAGGTGGGGGTTTGCGGACTCTATTAGTGAAAGACGTCCCGCAGTCTTGCAGGCGGCTAAATACTGATTAATATGGTCTTCAACAAAATTCTTCGCTATTTCGGTTGGTTTTTGACCTGTATTTTTGGCAATTAGGAAAGCTATATTAGTTGCCACATCTCCAAATTCTGGTCTTGATGTCTGTGTAATGTCAAATTTTAATCCATCAATGCCTAAATCCTTAAGGACCCCAGCAATTACCTTTCGTATCTCATCGATTGCCGTCCTAAATGTCATTTTTGGGCCTTCCCAAATGTTTGTTGGTTATTAGATTTAATGCCTGGACTAGCCCTCTTCCTTGTTTTTCAGAAACAACGTATTTCGCTACAGCCTTCACGTTATCGGCTGCCTGCCCTAATGCTACACTAAATCCACAAATCCTAAACAGTGGCACATCAGTTTCGCTATCGCCTATAGCCACTGTTTCTTCGAGCTTTCCTCCAAGGATCCGTAGTGCTTCTACCAAGCCTGTACCCTTATGAATGCCCCTTTCATTAATATGGTAAGCGTACATACTATCTACTAAGCATAAATTCAGATTATGGTGGTCAAGTATCCTTTGGCCTTCTTTGATATCAAATGTTCTATACAAAACTACCTCAGTGTGTCGATTAAATACTGGTTTCATTTTTACTCCCTTAAGATTGTGACGCAGCACTTCATATCCGCTCCTGCAGACGGCTTTATCTGCCAATAGAATATATTGACGCGGCGCAAGCATCACAGCTCCTCCGTTTTCGCCTACAGATAATTTTGTCGTTCCACCAAAGCTTGCAATTACATACGCCTCTTCTGAGGATCTCCCAGTTACATAAATGATTTTATACCCAAGATTTTCAAGATATCGCAAAGTGGCAAGTGCAGGCAGATGGATAATCCCTCCGCCATTTTCTGTTAGAGTGCCATCTATATCAATTGCAAAATATCTAATTGACACCAATCAGTATGCGTTGACTTGTCTTTTGGGATATAAGTATTATTAGCGATCCCATTGAATAAATCTACATATGATTGACCATTTGAAGTCCGGGCGCGAAAGCCTATTTCTGGCCTTCGTTAAGTGGTTCAGCAATATCTAGCAAAGTTCTTGCAATGACGCTTCGAGGACAGGTCGTTCCACCAAAAATAGTGATATCCTATCTAGCTGCAATTTCTATGCTATGTTCCAGTGTCTTCTTTTGGAGTCCTGAAGTCTGCAGCTGAGCTCGCTTCGTCCTTGCTGATTTGCGCTTATTAGTTCTCAATTTTATCTTAAAGCCGAACTGACCCTTGTTGCTCCACTTATCAATTTCTGCAATATTGCCGATTCCCGCGACGCGTTCCCCACCGCTAGTGACAACGATGAAATGTGTGGCACTTCCAGGTTTAATTGAGGCAAGGTTTTCATAAAAATGATGCCAATCAAGTGGATTTCTTATCAATGCTTCGACTGATACAGTGTCGCCTAACTCAATACTACTCATGTATGAGTCAAGAATTTCTAAATTTCCAATTCGAACATACACATACCTGTATAGGTTATGTTAAATATATAACTATTATTTAATAGCTTCTTGTAATAATAATCATTTTAAATTATAACGGTATAAAATACTGGAATTAGCGCTAATATTTATAAAAGATCTGGATCCAGCTGTTTATCGCTATTATTCTTTAAATAATCTTTTGCACTATTTTTAATGGGGTCCGTGACCCAGTCAGGAGAGGGTGCTGAGTAAAGGCATAGGCCTCCGAAGCCAGCTTGCACGGGATCGAAGCCCGTCGGACCCGTTTTATTTGATTCGATTCGTCAAACTTGTACCAACATATTATAGAACGAGCGACGTCAATATCATACTGTCGTAGTACTTGACTCAAACAAAACGTAAACAAGCGATTGAGATTTAATTCAAAAATGCACAACTTTATATATAAAAGACAATATCTTCATATTTCGATTTGTCAATTGAAGTTCTCACCCTAAACGATCGTAATAACAGTCTATTAAGCAGAAGAGAAATCAGTGTTGTATTTAGTAATGCCGCAGGAAAGATAAAAAGAAATGAAGCAGCTCAGATGGTAGCTAACAAGAACAATTTGGATCCGAAAACTGTAATTCCAATTTCTATGAATGGGGAGAAAGGCAAAACTGATTTACGTGGCATTTTTTACGTTTATGGCAGTCTGGATCAAGCAAAGTCATTGCTTCCACGATATAGAATCTTGAGAACTCTACCGAAGGACGAAAGAAAGAAAATAATAGATGACGAGAAAGCTGCTAGGCTAAAAGCTAAACAAGCTCTAGCGAAAGGATCAAAAGCAGCATCAAGGAAGGGGAAAAAATAATTGCCTAGCAAGGAGAAGTCTGCTGCTGCCGAGGTATCAATATACAAGTTCTATAAGGTTGAGGGCGACAAACTCATTAGGGGTCGACGGGAATGTCCAAGATGTGGGAGGGGCGTATTTATGGCTGAACATAAGAATAGGAATACGTGCGGTAAATGTGGCTTTACAGAATTTAGGCGTAGTGATGAGTCAAAGAAACAAACCAGCAAAAGCTAAGCAGACATTTTAATTGTCTAATTCGTTAGCTATTATTTTTCCAACCGGACGACTAATAATTGAATCAAGTGATTCGATATACGGACTGGAATTAGCGAGTGCTAGGCGTCCCGCACTATCGATCTTTCTTTTGTAGCCGTTGAAGTATGTTCTAGCGATTTTTTTAGCCATGTCGATGTTCGAAGTTTTCCCCAGAGCACAAGCGATGAGCCGAATCGCATCCCAATTGAGATCACCAGAACGAAATTCAAGGTGATCTAAGCCAGTAAAAAAAATAGATTTGTCAGATATGATAAGATCGGCGGGTCGAACACTTCCCAATGCTGAATGGTTGTGATGGATCGTCGCGATGTCCTCTCCAGCAATCCCTAGCCAGTATAATGAATTCAGATTTTTCCCTGCAAGCAGATTATTAGTCAGTGCTTCCAAAGTCATTCCTTCGATGTGTTCTGTTACCAGTAGGCGATTTCCGATCACCACGGATTCGATCAATGGTGTCCTTATTCCAATGCTACGTAGATATCTCAATGCTTTGTATTCAGTCCCAAGTAGGAATAGAGGATGTGATCTGGGTATTTTTTGTGAAGTCAGCCAAGAAACCAAAATTGGACTTCTACCCATGTTTGATCTAGCAAAATTCTTGACAATGATAGACTTCTGATACTTTGTATCAGCATCGGAGATTGTGTATTTCAATATTTCATTGTGTGCTTTTCCTAATCTTTTCTTGACTGCAACCCCGTATTTCTGAAAACCTTTGTATTTAGCGTATTCTTGGAGCCAGTTCGTGCCGTTGAAAATTAACTTCCCTTCCGGTATATTCCAATAAAAGTCTTCTGGGCTTTTAATAAATCGCGGCAATTTAAAAGGAAGTTGTCTCTGCCTATTAATTTTAGATTGAGTCTCTCGCATCATATAATGTAGTATTTTTCTTCCGGCATAAGCATGAATTGCATAGGAGCTTAACTCGTGAAATTTTTTTCCTAGTCGGAAATTTACGCCTCTGCTTGTAGTACTCGTACGAAGCTGTGAATTGACCAAGCGCAACATATTTCCATTTACAGTAACATCTACTAACTGGCTGTTGTCACTGATAATTTCTTGGAATGCCATTCGATATCCCTTAATCGCGATTTTAATATTTCTAGGGGCATTATTTCCAACATATGTTTGCAAAAAGCTATATACTGCATTGGGATGTAATGAACACCTATTCTTTATTTTCGAAAACATTATGTACTCTAACGGGAATGAAACTTCAGTACTAAACTTAGACAAAGATTTCGCCACACTACCAAGTTGTTCGATAATTA
>C688J18823_10000529_pt1 | contig 22297 bp, 21 predicted proteins | sample HopSoiMetagenom1_FD_18823 | JGI IMG/M metagenome (IMG submission 18823) | reverse complement strand
TGGCCCCGCCATTGTGCCCGGCGATTGCCGGCGGCATCAGCTGGAACTCCGGCGCCTACAGCCCCAAGAACGGGCTCTTCTATCGGATCGGGCAGGAGTGGTGCATGGAGATGACCGTCGAGAAGACGACGCCGATCCTGGAGCCGATGGCCCAGCTCAACCTCGGCGCCACCTTCAAGCTTATCCCGCCTCCGGACGGACCGGCCCGCGGTCACCTTAGCGCCCGCGACCCCGTCACCGGCGCCAAGAAGTGGGAGGTCAACTACAAGCAGCCCCCACTCGCCAGCGTTCTCGCCACCGCGGGCAATCTGGTATTCGTGCCGGACGCCGAAGGCATCGTGCACGCCTACAATGCGGACAGCGGCGAAGAGCTATGGTCACGCAACAACGGCATGGGGCATAACGCCGGCATCATAAGCTACATGGCCGGCGGCAAGCAGTATGTCGCCGTACCGGCGGGCTGGGGCAGCCTGGTGGCCGACGAGTTTGTCGCGCTCTATGGCGAGCCCTTCACGAGCATGGCGAAGAATACCGGTGCGCTGGTTGTCTTCGCGCTCAGGCAATGATGATGGCGTGGGCGGCAGGAATCGATCTCTCCCTGCCGCCCTTGCCGGTTCATACGTTGCCGCTCTTGCGGTCACGTTGCCGCCCCTTGCCAACACGTCGCGGTGAATACGGATGCCGGAATGCGAATACCGTTTGTGATTGCTGCTTCCCTGGCCGTCATCTGGCCATGGCTGTCGACCTTATCGTTTGCCCAACAGTCCACCCCGGCGGGTGCGGCAAATCCGCTGCCGCAAGCCGAAGCCTCGCCGGACGACATCGAAGGCGGCAAGATGTTCGCCACCACCTGCGGCTTTTGTCACCAGGATGGCGGCCGCCATGCGGGCAGAGGTCCAAAACTGTCGAAGTCCGAGCGCAGCGACGAATACATCGTCGAGCGTATCAAGAAGGGCAAGGTCGGCGCCATGCCCGCCTATGGTTCGGTGTTCAGTGACGGCCAGATCATCGCGATCCTGGCCTACATTCGGGGGCTCGATGACTAGCGCGCTTTCCGCGGAAGGGAAACCGCGATATCGCCTCATCAGATACGCGGCAAGCCTCTCGCTGCTGACGCTCTGGAGCGCGCCGGCGGATGCCCGCTCGCTGGAGACCGTGATCGAGCGCGGCGCGTTGACGCTTTGCGCCAGCCCCAACGCGCTGCCGTTTGCAAGCAAGACCGGACCGGTACCCGGGTTTCAGATCGAACTCGGCGAGAAAATTGCCGAGCAACTCGGCGTCAAGCTGACGCGCGAGTGGGTGATCAGTGCGATCCAGTATCGACGCGCCGATTGCGACCTCGTGCTCGACGTCATCGCCCGCAAGGATACGCCGCCTGCGGGCGGTGTGCGAACTTCGCGCCCCTACCATCGCAGCGGCGTCGTGCTCGCGGTGCGCAGCGATTCGCAAGCCTTGTCGCTGGCCGGTCTCGGTTCCGATCAGCGGGTCGGGGTACCGGTCGGCTCCCTGGTCTCCATGATGCTCGCCAAGGGCGGCACCGCCACGTCCCCGTTCGCATTCGAGGACGATATTGTCGCAGCGCTGGCCAATCGCGAGATCGAGGCCGCCGCCGTCACACCGATGACGGTCGGCTGGTTCAACCTGCAGCATGCCGACAAGCCGCTGCGCCTGATTCCGGCGTTCGACAACGACCAGGATTTGAACTGGAATATTGCGGCCGGGCTGCTTCGCCCTGACGACAAGTTGCGACAGCGTGTCGATGCGGCGATCGAGGCCATGCTGGCCGATGGCACCATCGCGCGGATCTATGCCCGCTACGGCATCGAGCTGCGACCTCCGCAGTAGGGCGGTATCGGGTGGATTGTTACGTCACGTTCAGCGTGCGCACCATCGCCGAGAACAGCGGAATTGATGACTGAGTACGCCGAAGTCTCAGAATCACGCTTGATGGATTATTAGCATTTGAAGCCGCCTGATCGCGTTGCGAAAGCTGGAGCAGTGAGATGTCGCTCATTTTATTCCTACTTGCCATCGCGCTGCTCGGCATTACTGGATGGGGTATCCAATCTGTTATGGTGGAACTGGCCAAGCCATATCCGCAGGAGCCGTTCAACACTGTTTCCCGCGGATTTGAGGTCGAAGCTTTCATCTGGAGCTCACGCGCGCCACGCGCATTGCGCCGTCAATACATTGCGACACAGGCGTGCTTTGTCCCGGCGACGCTGTACATGGCCGCATTGGTGTGGCGGAATGAGATGCACCCCGACGCGCGTCTCTTGGGGACTGCCGTATTCTGCACCATGTCGCTTCTAGTGGCCGGTCGTCTGACGTGGGTAGTCATTCGGCGCAGGGTTTGACCGTATTCGACAGTCCTTGAGCACAGGGATGCTATTCGCACCTCTGCTACATTGCCTGCCTCAGACTGAGAATGTCTGCTCTTGAGATGTCTGCTCTTGGGGCAAGTACGGACGTCGAGCTTGTGCCCGCTGCCGGCCAATTTCGGACTTCGGTCAGGAAACAGCTTTCGGAAATCGCCGGCCCGCGGTCCTGTTCTTGACGCTATTTCCTTTGTTCCCACTGAATGAATTTTTCAAGCAGAGCCTGGGACTTTTCGGGCGCTTCTTTAGCCGTCGCAGTGGAGGCAGGTTCGGAAACGACCGGCGCTTCGCTTCCTTGTATCTTTTGAAACTGCTTGAACCCTTCAAGCAGTGCCTGGGAGTCTTCGGACGCCGCTGGGGCCGGCGTAGCCGATGCAGGCGTCGAAATGGAAACGGCGAGTTCCGAGGGATCGCTTTTCGACTTTGGCAGCACGTTAAACACAACCAGCGCCAGGACCACGGTGGCACCGATCGCTACCGCAATTGCGCCCGCAGTGGCGAGCAGTCCCCGTGATCGACGCCCCTCGTAAGCGAACTGAGACTCCAGAGGCCGGGCGAATTTCGCGAAGGCTTCCTCGCGCATCTCATCAAAACGAGACGAAGAGGCATTGGGAGGCAAATCGACTGAGCGCGCCTGCAGTGTCGCGTTAGATCGGGGCTCTGCCATGCCGCGCGCCGAGCGCGGTGCGTAGTACAGCGGATCTTGCGGACTGACCGGGTCAGGTTGGTCGTTCGCGCCGACGAAACTCATTTGCGCTACTCCTTACAATGCCAGACCATTGCATCGAAATTTTTGCAATTCAAGGCTTTAGCCCAGCCCTCGAACACGATCCCGCACAATATGCTGCAGGCATTCGCGCCCTGCGCGCGGCACAGACTGATCCAAACCGGGATGGCTGTGGAGTCAGATGTTCTGTTTCCCACGAGAAACAGTCAGGCTGTTGCCGTCCTGCGACAATTTAGGCGGAACTTTGTGGGGTTCGCACCCCTAGATCGTGACCTGCGTCCCCACTTCCACCACCCGCCCCGTCGGAATCTGGAAATAGTCGGTGGCATCGTTGGCGGAGCGGCTGAGGCGGATGAACAGCAAATCCTGCCAGCGCGGCATGCCCGAATGCGCGGCCGGCTTGAGCGCACGCCGCGACAGGAAGAACGACGTCGACATGATGTCGAACTGCCAGCCGAGCTTGCGGGCGATCGCCAGCGTTTTCGGCACGTTGGGTGATTCCATGAAGCCGAACTTCAGCGTCACCCGCGAGAACGTCTCGCTGAGCTGCTCCATCCGCACCCGCTCGGCCGGGTCGATCCGCGGCGTCGGCGCGGTCTCGATGGTGAGGATGACGTTCTTCTCGTGCAGCACCTTGTAGTGCTTGAGGCTGTGCATCAACGCCGTCGGCGCGCTGGCGGGGTCACTGGTCAGAAATATTGCTGTGCCCGGCACCCGTTGCGGCGGACGCTTCTCCAGCATCGCCACCAGCTCGGCCAGCGGGAATTCCAGCTTGCGCGATTTTTCGAACAGCAGCCGGCTGCCGCGCCGCCACGTGTACATTAACAGCATCACGATACCGCCCAGCGCCAGCGGCACCCAGCCGCCCTCGAACACCTTCAATAAATTGGCCGCAAGGAAGGTGATGTCGAGGAACAGGAACGGCGCGATCAGGGCGGCGGCCGCGACCGGCGACCATTTCCAGACCCGCCAGATCACGACAAAGCCCATCATGGCCGTGACCACCATGGTCCCGGTCACGGAGATTCCGTAGGCCGAGGCCAGCGCGCTCGACGAGCGGAACAGCACCACCAGCAATATCACCGCAATGAACAGCAGCATGTTGATGCGGGGGATGTAGATCTGGCCGGAATGGGCTTCCGAGGTATGACGAATTTCGAACCGCGGCATCAGGCCGAGCTGGATCGCCTGGCGCGTCAGCGAATAGGCGCCGGTGATGACGGCCTGGCTCGCGATCACGGTGGCCGCCGTCGCCAGCGCCACCATCGGGATCAGCGCCCAGTCGGGGAACATCAGGAAGAACGGATTCTCGATCGCCTTTGGATCGGCGATCAGCAGCGCGCCCTGCCCCAGATAGTTCACCGCCAGAGACGGCAGCACGATGAAGAGCCACGCGGTCTGGATCGGCCGCTTGCCGAAATGGCCGAGGTCGGCATAGAGCGCCTCCGCGCCCGTGACAGCGAGAAACACGGCGCCCAGCGTCACGAAGCCGATCATGCCGTGATGGAGCATGAAGGAGACGGCATAGAGCGGATTGAGCGCCAGCAGCACTTCGGGATGTTGCATGATCTGCGGCACGGCCGCGATCGCGATGACGGCGAACCAGACGCACATGACAGGTCCGAAGAACGCGGCGACACGCGCGGTACCGCGGGATTGCACGGCGAACAGCGCCACCAGAATGATCACCGTCAGCGGCACGACATAATGTTCGAAGGTTACGGTGACGAGCTTGATGCCCTCGATCGCCGACAATACCGACAGCGCCGGCGTAATCACCGCGTCGCCATAGAACAATGCGCCGGAGATGATGCCGAGCAGCACGATCGCGGCCCCGCCCTTGGTCACGGCCCGTTGCGCCAGCGCCATCAGCGCCAGCGTTCCGCCCTCGCCGTTATTGTCGGCGCGCAGCAGGATGACGACGTATTTCAGCGTCACCACCACGATCAGCGCCCACAGGATCAGCGAGAGCACGCCAAGCACAGCCTGCGGCGTCGCAGCGGTCGAGGCCTCGCTGGCGGCCACCACCGCTTCGCGCAGTGCGTAGAGCGGGCTGGTGCCGATGTCGCCATAGACGACCCCGATGCTGCCGAGCATCAACGCCCGGAAGGTGGCCGTGGAATGCGCTTCGCCATGCCCATTCGCCGCGGGCGTTTCCGCCGCGGGGATCGCAAACTGGACTGACATGAGACGGGGCCTCGTTTGCCGCACTGCACAATGCAGGAGCGCAGCCCTATACTCCCGGCGCGGCTGCATAGGTTAGCCGGAATTCAGGCCTCCGGTATGCGCCACAAGCATGGATCGGGGTGGCTCATCAACGAGATATCATTGATTGATCAGATAGTTACCTGAGTTCCAACTTCGACCACCCGCCCCGTCGGGATCTGGAAGTAGTCGGTAGCGTCGTTCGCCGACCGGCTCATGCCGATGAACAGATGATCCTGCCATAGCGGCATGCCCGACTGCGCCGAGGGTTTGAGCGACCGCCGCGACACGAAGAACGACGTCGCCATGATGTCGAACTGCCAGCCGAGCTTGCGCGCGATCACCAGCGCCTTGGGCACGTTCGGCGATTCCATGAAGCCGAACCGCAGCCGTACCGTGGAGAACTTCTCGCTGATGGTCTCCATCTTGACGCGCTCGGCCGGATCGACCCGCGGCGTCTGGGCGGTTTCGATGGTCAGGATCACATTGTGTTCGTGCAGCACCTTGTTGTGCTTGAGATTATGCATCAGTGCGGTCGGCACGAAGCTCGGATCGGAGGTCAGAAATACCGCCGTGCCCTTGACGATGTGGGGCGGACGCTTTTCCAGGCTCTTGATCAAGTCCGCCAGCGGCACCTCTATGCGCCGTGTCTTCGCGGTCAGGATCGCCGCACCCCGCCGCCAGGTCCAGATCATCACCGCCACGGCAACGCCGAACAGCAGCGGCACCCAGGCGCCCTCGAACAGTTTCAAGAGGTTGGCGGCAAAGAAGCTCATGTCAACGACGACGAAAGGCAGGATCACGGCCGCCGCCGTTGCCGCGCGCCAGTTCCACAATTTCCAGACCACGACAAAGCCCATGATGCCATCGACCACCATGGTAGTGGAAACGGCGATGCCGTAGGCCGAGGCCAAGCCGCTCGAGGTACGGAACAACAGCACCAGCAGCACGACTCCGATCAACAGCAGCCGGTTGACGCGCGGCAAATAGATCTGGCCGGCATGGGTTTCCGAGGTGTAACGCACCTCGAAGCGCGGCAGCAGGCCGAGCTGCACGGCCTGGCGGATCAGCGAAAAGGCGCCTGTGATCACCGCCTGGCTCGCGATCACGGTCGCCGCGGTCGCCAGCACCACCAGCGGCAGCAAGAGGATTTCAGGGACCAACCGATAGAACGGATTTTCGATCGCCACCGGATCGGACAACACCAGCGCGCCCTGCCCGAAATAATTGATCAGGAGCGCCGGCATCACGAGATAGAACCATCCGGCCTGGATCGGCTTGCGTCCGAAATGGCCGAGGTCGGCATAAAGCGCCTCGCCGCCGGTCACGGCCAGAAACACCAGGCCCATCGTCACCAGCCCGATGGTGCCGTGGGAAAGCATGAAATGGATCGCATACCAGGGATTGATCGCCGCCATGACGGTGGGATCGTCCGAGATGTGGACGAGGCCCATCACCGCCAATGTCGCGAACCAGACCACCATGACCGGCCCGAACGCGGAGGCGACGCGCGCGGTGCCGCTGCTCTGCACCGAGAACAGGACGACCAGAATGAAGATCGTCAGCGGCACCACATAATGTTCGAGTGCGGGCGTGACCAGCTTGAGACCTTCGACCGCCGACAACACCGAAATCGCCGGCGTGATCATGGAATCGCCGATGAACATCGAGGCGCCGACGACACCGAGCGCCAGCAACGGCAGACTCCGCCGGCCCAACGCCCGCTGCCCCAGCGCCATCAGCGACAGCGTACCGCCCTCGCCGTTGTTGTCGGCGCGCAACAGCAGCAGCACATATTTGGCTGTCACGACGATGAACAACGACCACAGGATCAGCGAGAGCACACCGAGAACGATGGCGCGCGACACCGGCGCACCATTCGCGGCGTGGGTGACGGCCTCGCGAAACGCATACAATGGCGAGGTGCCGATATCGCCGAAAACAACGCCAATACTTCCCAGCGTCAGGGCCAAAAAACCAGAGGTGGCCTGCCCCTCATGGGCTTCGGTAGATGTGACGCTGACAGTCATGATGGAGAGAAACGTTCTCGTCGTTAAATTGATCCGGGCGGCTATCGACGCTTCCGCGCCGCCTGTCAATCATCGGACAAGCATAGCACCGCGCGCGATGCGGAGCTCACGCAAAGCAGATCGAAATGGCAGAGTGGTATTATGGTAGTTCCGTCGTCTTACGGCTTCAAGTTGGGCGGAAGCGGCGGATTTTCGCGCATCAATGTGATGGTGACGCGACGGTTTGCGGGCAATGTCGGATCGTCGGGAAACAATGGCTGGCTGTCGGCCCGACCGCCGACGGCGAAGATGTGGGATGCGGGCAGCCCCTCGCGTTCGAGGATCTGGCGCACGACATTGGCGCGATCGGCCGACAGATCGAACGCGCCATAATCCCCGCGCGCCGGCACGAAGCCGGCCGATGTGTGGCCGACAATGTTGACCCGCAGCGGTGTCGCCTTCAACGGCACGGCCAGCTTCTGGATCAGCCGGCGGGTGCGGTCGTAGGGGACCTTAGAGCCGTCGGCGAACATCGAGCGCCCGTCCTGGTCGACGATTTCGAGATTGAGGCCCTGGTTGGTCTCTTCGAAGATGATGTGCTTGGACATTTCGGTCAGTTCCGGCATGTCCTGCAGCGCCTGGCGCAATGAGGCCGAAGCGAGCGCGAACTCGCGGTCGACCTTCAGGCGGGCGCCGCTTTCGCGCTGTCGGTCCCTCTCGTCGGGCGTTGGGGTATTGGAGGAATCCTCGGGCGAAATATGCTCGAGATTCTTCAGCTGCGGCCGCGTCGGCAGGCCGTCGGATTCGACGATTCCGGAATATCGGGCCTCGGTCTGCACGCCGAACGCATCGCGCATCGAGCCGGCGACGATCTTCAGCTTGGCCGAATCCTGCGTCGAGAACGCGACCAGCATCACGAAAAATGCCAGCAGCAGCGCCATCAGATCGGCGAACGTCACGAACCAGCCGTGACCGCCGTGTGCCTCTTCGCGTTTTTTCTTGGCCATGCTCTATCTCCCCCGCCTGGATGCCGCCGCCGATCAGGCAGGAACCAGCTCGCCTTCCTCGTGGCGATGTTTTTCGGGCAAGTAGGCCAGCAGCATTTCACGCACCAGCGCCGGGCTCTTGGAGTCGCGGATCATCAGGATGCCGTCGATGATCAGCGTGCGATTGGTTTCCTCGTCGAGCAGCTTGCCATGCAGCTTGTCAGCGATCGGCAGACAGATCAGGTTCGCAACCAGCGCGCCGTACAGCGTCGCCAGCAACGCCACCGCCATGAAGGGACCGAGTTTCGAAGGGTCCGACATGTTGGAGAACATCTGCACCATGCCGAGCAGCGTGCCGATCATGCCGAATGCCGGCGCGCAGTCGCCGATGGCGCGATAGATCTTCGAGCCCTCGTTGAGGTGCATCAGGAAGTTGTCGCGATCGCGCTCCATGTTGTCGCGGATGAATTCGAGATCGTAGCCGTCGGCGACGTAGCGGATGCCCTTGGCGAGGAAGGGCTCATCGGTCTCGACCTTCTCCAGGCCGACCGGACCCTGTTTGCGGGCGATTTCCGCAATGCGGGCCAGTTCGTCAACCAGATCGCGCGCCGAAAGACGGCTCATCGTGAAGGCGAATTTTGCCCCCAGCGGCATGCCGTGCAGGATCGCGCTGAGTGGAAATCGTATCAGTGTCGCCGCAAACGAGCCGCCGAAGATGATGATGACGGCGTGGATGTCGTAAAACATCCGGAAGTCACCACCCATCAGGATCAGCGTCGACAGGACGATGGCGCCGGCGACCAGGCCAAGGAGCGTAGTGATATCCATTCTGAACTCCGACGCATACGCGAACTACCGGCCATTCTGACCGGTCGCGCCGCCCATTCGGAGCCGCGCTCGAGGCACCCTACGACCCCGCTATTAAAGACGCGTAAAGGATAAATCTAAAGCGCGGTCGTAGAATTGCGGGCTCGCGGCCCGCTCATCTCAAGGATTCGCTAACCATGATGCCTGCGCTCGCGCCGGCGCTACCACCTCAGGATGCGCCTGCCGGCGAAATAGCCCGCAAGCACCACGGACCCGATGGCGAGTGGGTACCAGGTGATGACGAATAGCGGACTATCGTCGAAGCAGTTCGTCGCATAGAAGACGGCTGCAAGGCTGCCCGCAGCAAGACCAGCCGCCGCGCCGGCCAATTCCGGATTTGCCGGCGCACCGCTTTTCAACACCATGATGAAGAGCGCGAGCGGACCGCTGGCGAGCAGCGGGATCAGTGTCATGCAGTTCTGAGCATTGCTGCCGATCAGGCGGAGCAACCAGTCCGACCGCGAGGTCGTCAGCAATTCGGCAGCGACGCCCGCGGCAAGCAGCATCAACGGAATGAGCAGCAATCTGGTCCCCCAGCCCTGCTCGAATATCGGCCCGATGCTTCGGTATAATGCGGCCAGGGATACCGCAGCGAGCGGCACGATGACCGCAAATTTGAACAGGAAGCGAACCGTGTGCAGCGCAGCGTCGGTGTCGTCGCGGAAGCCGATCCTGGAGAAGAAAAGAACCGCAACGACGGCGATGGCCGGCACGAAGGCCATCAGGAACGTCAGCCGCGGCTTTCTTCCGACGAACCGGTCGGCAACCAGCGCCCGAATGAAATCTTCCGTTGTCATCGCGAGATATCCCTGCAGAGCCCGCAAGCGGCCTTCGCAGTGCCGACGAGGCTGCGCCCGATAGTCCCGTCCATTACTTCGCGCAGACCTCGCCGAATGTTACGCACCTCCGCGGCGTCGCCGAAGAAAGGGTCAGTACCTGCAGGAAAGCTCAGGGTCTCGCGGCGAGTTGCTCCAGCGTTTTCCGTACCTGATCGTGATGCCGCCGTCGCGCGATCCATTCTTCCAGCGAGAGCTTGCCGGGTCCCCCTAACGTCAGCGCCAACAGCCCCGCCAAATATAGCAGCAGGATTTCATAGCCGACCGAACCGAATTTGATTCCGGTTTCGGTGACTTCTGCGAGCTTCACCGAGAAGAACCCATATGGCAGGTGGACCGTAACGAGCGCCGTCAGCAAAACGCCCGCCATTGGAATGCTTACCCAGGGGATCAATACGCCAAGCATCACCGCCGCGCCCCCGATCAGCTCCGTCAGCGTCGCCACCCATGCCGCCAGCTCAGGCGCGGGAACGCCGAGCGTATGCAGAACGACCGCAAAGGTCTCGGGGCCACGCGAGAACTTGGCATAGCCATGTGCCATGAAGCCGTAGCCGACCGCAAAACGAATCGGCAGCGGCGCCCAGGCAGCCAGAGCGGGCATCAATGACATCGAAGTCTTTTCAGAAGCCGGGTTGGGAATTTTCATCATTTGATTCCGATTGTTGGTTGACGATCATTGCGCACCAACGCGCGCTACCTTAAGCCAGCCTTAATTCGCGGCCGCCCGCGCATCACCCGATAGATCATGTTCAGAGAACCACGACCTTGGCGCCGAGCGGAACGCGGGCATAGAGATCAATGACGTCCTGGTTCAGCATGCGGATGCAGCCGGAGGAAACCGCCTTGCCGATGCTGTCGGGCTCGGTCGTGCCATGGATCCGGTAGCGCGTGTCCTGCCCGTTCCTGAACAGGTAGAGCGCCCTGGCGCCGAGCGGGTTTCCCGCGCCGCCGCCCATGCCGCCGGCCCCACTTCGCGTAGCGTTTCGGCTCGCGCGCGATCATGGCCGGCGTCGGGGTCCAGCGCGGCCATTCCTTCTTCTCCTGCACGGTTCCCGTGCCCGCAAAGGCCAACCCTTCACGGCCGACGCCGACACCGTAACGGATCGCCTTGCCGCCTTTCAGAACCAGATAGAGAAAACGCTTGTGGGGGTCGACCACGACGGTGCCGGGCGGATGCGTCGAGCGATAGTCGACGACCTGCTTGAGGTATTGAGGATCGACATCCGAGGTGTCGACGGCATCCACCGCAAACGTCTCGGCGGTGTGCACAGCGTAGTGCGTCATCGCCGGCGAAGAAGCGTCCGACAGCTCCGTGTTTCGCCGCCCCTCGCCGGTGACCGAACATCCGGCAATGGCGAGCGATAGCATCGACACGGCGAGCAACCGCCGCGCCCGTTTGGCGAACAGGTTCATCATGATTTCCGTATCCAGGCGGGTGCGCGGCAGGCCGATCTACTTCGTCACCTTCGCCCGGGCGCGCGCATCGGCGACGACCTTGACGAAACCGTCATAGTTGAGCGCCTGATTTACCTTGTAGGCGCCAACCAGAAATCCCGGTGTGCCTTGCAGGCCGATCGCCTCGGCGATGTTCAGGTTGCGCTTGATCAGACGAAGGATGTCGCCGGCATGCGCCGTGGCATCGGCATCGAGGCGCGGCTGGTCGACGCCGGTCTTGCGAACCGCCTCCAGCATCTGCTCCTGGGGGATGCCGTAGCCCGGGATATCCATCAACGCCTGGTGGATCGGCAGATACCGATCCTGGTATTTCGCGGCCAGCGCCAGCCGGGCGCCGACGATCGAGGTTTCGGCCAGGATCGGCCAATCCCTGTAGATGAGGCGGATATTGCCATCGGTCCTGACGATCTTTTCGAGGCTCTTTGCCGCCATCTTGCAGTACGGACAATTGTAGTCGAAGAAATCGACAATGGTGAGATCGCCATCGGGATTGCCGGCAACCGGCGCATCGGGATCATTCACGATCATGTCGTGCGTAATTTCATCGTTACCGGAGCGCGCCTGTTTTGGAAGGACGAGGATGGAAGCGGACATTGCCGCCATGCGCAGGAATCCGGCGCGAGATATCGGATTGATCATGTTCAATTCTCCCTGGAAGGCTTAAACGCCTGAGGCTTTGGCAACCTTGCTGAGGAAGCCATCGACGCCGATGTCGCCCACGACGCGTGCGTCGGTGATTTCGGTTCCGTCGGGATTGAGGAAGACAACCGTCGGCGGTCCGATCACCGCGAAACGCTGCATCAGATTCTTGCTCGACAGGTCGAAATGCGTGAGGTCCGCGCGAACCAGCAGCATGCCGCGAAGCTGCCGTTGCACCTCCTCCCGAGCGAAGATGTTTCGCTCCATGAGCCGGCATTCGGTGCACCAGTCGGCCGAAAAGTCGACCATGATGCCTCTGCCCTGCTTGCGACCGAGGTCGATCGCTCTATCGAGTTCAGCTTCATTGGACACCACCTGGAAGCCGCCGCCGGCGCTTGCGTCACGGGCCGAGGCGACCAGGCCAGCAGAAATCAGCGGCTGGAGCGGTCCGTAGTCGGAGAGCGCGGCTCCGATGACGAGAACACAGCCGTAGAACAGCGCCAGCACGCCGGAGGTGGCCTTTGCAAGGTTGGCTGGTCGCCACTGCGGCTCCTCAAACAGCGAGGGAACGTCGAGATAGAGTCCGACGGCGATACATAATCCGCCCCAGGCGGTAGCCGTCAGCGCGACCGGCAAGACCCGCGAGGCCATCCAAATCGCCAGCGCGACGAAGATGAAGCCGAAGGCATGCTTCACGCGCAAGAGCCAGACGCCCGCACGCGGCAGTATCCTTGCGCCGAGCACGCCGAACGCAATCAACGGAAGGCCCATGCCCAGCCCAAGCGAGAACAGCGCCAGCGAGCCGCGCAGCACCTGGCCGGTTTGCGCCACATATACCATCGCCGCCGCAAGCGGCGGCGTCACGCATGGACCGACGATCAGCGCCGATCCAAAGCCGAGAAGCGCAGCGCCGCCAACCGACCCCTTGTTTCCAGCCGCCGTCGCGAGCCTCACCGTCCAGGATTGCGGCAGCTGCAATTCGTAGAGACCGAACATCGACAGGGCGAGGGCGACAAATACCGCACTCATGGCCAAGACAGCCAACGGTGTCTGCAGCGACGCCTGCAGATTTTCGCCGGACCATGCAACGAAGATTCCAAGGGTGCCGTACGCCGCCGCCATCGCCAGAACGTAGGACACGGAGAGCACCAAACCGCGCGGCACGGAAAGATCGCCGCGGGCGCTTGCAAGCATCCCGGACAATATCGGGATCATCGGAAACATGCAGGGCGTCAGTGACAACAGCAGCCCAAACCCGAGAAAGGCCAGCGCCGTCGAAACAAGGCTGCCGCCGAGCCAGCCGCCCTCGGTTTCGAGCCCGCTCGACGACGAAGCTATCCAGGTCGAACCGTCGGGCCTTTGTTCGTCGCCGCCGTGGACCGGGGCGGGCGCCATCTCATTTCCTGCCGGCGTGTCCTCGATCAGCAATGTCGCGAGGTCGATAGTCTTGGCAACCGGCGGATAACAGATCGAGTTTTCGGCACAGCCCTGATAGGTGACGACGATATGGCCCTTCTCCGGCAGCAATTCCGCCGGAACCGTCGCGATACCGGTCCCGCGATAAATTTCGGTCAGGCCGAAATTCGGATCGCCCTTTGGCTCACCTTTTTCCGCCGCTATCCTGATGCGCTTGCCGTTGAGGGTGACGACAATCCGGTCCCGATAGAGGTAGTGGCCAGGAGCGATCGACCAGGTGAGTTCGATCCCCTCCTCCTGATCCAGCTGCGCGCGAAGCTGGAAGGCCTGATCCGACGGCATCGGCGTCGCCGCCCAAACGGAACCGGCGGCAACCATCACAAGCCTCAGCAGCAACGTAACGAAACCGGCAATGCGAACGTAGGGCATGGGGTACCTTCTGTGAACGATCCGGCGGCCCATGTGGCCTTGTGACCTTAAGCCAGCCTTAAGCCTGGAAGCCGACGCGGAAGTCCAAACGGGGAGCGGCTTGCATGCGGATCTTGGTTGTTGAAGATGACCCGGTGCTCTCGGACGGATTGAAGGTCGGGCTCGGGCTCTATGGCGCGACGCTGGACATCGTCGCCAGTTGCGCCGACGGTCACGCAGCGCTTGCGGCCGACGAATTCGATGCACTGGTTCTCGATCTGATGCTGCCGGACGGGTCTGGCCTCGATCTGTTGGCCGCGCTGCGTTCGCGTGGCGACCGCACTCCGGTGCTGCTATTGACCGCGCTCGACGAAGTCGCTGACCGCATCAAGGGACTGGATGCCGGCGCGGACGACTATCTCGGCAAACCCTTCGATCTGGAGGAGCTTGCCGCCCGCGTCCGTGCCATCGGCCGGCGGAATGAGGGCCGCGCCTCGCCCCAGGCGTCATACAATGGTGTGACGCTCAACCCCGCCCGACTAACCGTTACCGTCAGTGGAACATGCATCGGTCTTTCCCGCCGCGAGTTCGCCGTTCTCGCAGCACTGATGGACCGGCCCGGCACCGTTGTGTCCAAAAGCGATCTAGAAGCAAAACTCTATGGCTGGCAGGAAGAGGTTGAAAGCAACACTGTCGAAGTCCACGTCCATAAATTGCGCACGAAAATCGGACGGACCAAGATCGAAACCCTGCGCGGAATCGGGTATCGGATGAGGCTCGCCGCCCCATGAATTCGCTGAGAAGAAAGCTCTTCCTGATCCTTGTCGCAGCCACCAGCCTGATATGGCTCGCCGCGACCTGCTGGATTTACGTCGGCGCCAGGCGGGAAGTCGAAAGCGTGCTGGATGCAAGGCTGCAGGAAGCGGCGCGCATGGTGCTCTCGCTAGCCTCGAGCAACGGCGTCGGTACCGCGCAAAAGGGAACAGATCCCGGACAGGCTCCAGAGATCCTGAGTTACGAGCGACAGCTTTCCTGCCAGATATGGTCACTCGACGGCCGGCTGGTGGCGCGCTCTAGCGGAGCGCCGAACGAAAGCCTGAGCGACAGGAACGCAGGATTCTCCGAACGTCTCATCAACGGAGAGACGTGGCGCGTCTTTACGGCGGAAGACGCGGCCAAAGGCGTTCGCGTTCTGGTGGGAGACCGGCTCGGCCTGCGCGACCATTTCGTTGCGGAAATCATGAAGGGCATTCTCGCGCCGATGGCTCTCACGGTCCCATTGCTCGGATTCTTGATCTGGGCAAGCCTCAATCGCGGACTACGCCCGTTGCGGGGGCTCGCCGAAGAACTGGCGCGCAGAAGCGCTGACGACATGCGTCCCGTCGAGACCGGCAAAATACCAACGGAAATCCGGCCGGTCATCGACTCGCTCAACTCCCTTTTCGCCAGGGTCCAGGATGCGCTGCGGCACGAGCGGGATCTCACCGCTTTTGCCGCGCATGAGTTGCGGACGCCGCTGGCAGGACTGCGGACGCAGGCCCAGGTCGCAATGGCTGCCCGTGACGAGACAACGCGCGCCACGGCGCTGCGTCAAATCCTTGTCGGTGTCGATCGCACCACCCGCCTCGTTCGCCAGTTGCTCGCCATTGCGAAACTCGATTCAGCGCCGGAGACGATCCCGGCGAACCAGATCAGCATCGGAGGCGTAATTGAAGAGGTCATCGACGCGCTACCGATGTCGGACCGGGCCGTCCCCGTTACCGTCGATCCGGCCTTGAAGGGCACCATGGTTACGGCCAACCGGGAATTCCTTCTGCTGGCGGTTCGCAACCTGCATGAGAATGCCACACGTCACATGCCGCAGCCGGGCGCCATTCGATGGTCGATGGAGAAGGAATCCGATGCGCTCGCCGTCTATGTAGACGATGAAGGCCCGGGTATTCCGCAGGAAGAGATTGCGCTGGTCACGAATCGTTTTTTCCGCGGCCGCAACAAGAGCCCGCTGGGGAGCGGCCTCGGGCTATCAATTGTCGAGCTCGCCCTGCGCGCCAGCGGCGCACGGCTGGTTCTCCAGAACAGAAGAAATGGGACTGGCCTGCGGGCGCAAATCGTATGGAGGCTCGCGCCGGACGGCATGACGCGGTGAGGATGCTGCTGGATCTGATCGCCTGCGGAATTCAACATCCATCGAGGCGTCCGATGCGCATTAAAGTCTACCGTGCAGACCGCAGCTTGCTGCTGCCTCTGTTTGATCTTGCCGACGATTCCCGGGCAGAGATTTACAGCTACATTTCCCGCGGCGAAGTGCTCGTCGCCAGGGACGGCGATACAGTGATCGGGCACCTGCAAATCCTCGAGACTGACGCTGCCGGCGTATTCGAACTCAAGAGCGTGGCGGTAGAGGCGCGCCGCCAAGGCCAGGGCACCGGACGCAGCCTCGTCGAGGCAGCGATCATTCATTGTCGTGTCCGCAACGGCTATCGGTTGATTGTCTCGACTGCGACTGTCGATATCGGCAATCTGCGCTTCTACCAGCGTCTGGGCTTCCGCATGTACCGGATCGTGCAGGACGCATTCAGGCCCGAAGACGGGTACGCGGAGGGAGTTCTGGTCGACGGAATACCGCTGCGCGACCAGGTGTTTCTCGAACTGTATCTCTGACCGGGAGCGCACCGCCTGACCGCGGCGCTCACTGCGCCTGCGCGCCGATGCCGGCGGCCCTGATGATCGGCCACCATTTTTCGATCTCGACCTTCTGGAAGGCGGCCAGTCCTTCCGGCGTTTGCTGCGTGCGCGGCGCCACGTCGAGTCCCAATTCGGTAAACCGCTTCTGGATCGCCGGATCAGCCAACGCTTCCACCGTCGCAGCGTTGAGCCTGGCGATAATATCCTTCGGCGTGCCCTTTGGCACCCAGAAGCCGAACCAGCCGGACATATAGAGGCCGGGCACGCCGGTTTCGTCCGCGGTCGGAATATCCGGCATCGAGGCCGAGCGCGTGGCTGAAAGGTTGGCGAGCGCCTTGATCTTGCCGGCGCGGATTTGCGGCAGCGCCACCGCGCCCTGCACCACCAGCAGATCCACCGTGCCTGACATCAGGTCGGTCATCGCAGGGCCGGCACCGCGATAGGGAATGAACTGCACCTTCTGCCTGGTCAGGTTCTCGAACAGCACGCCGGAGACGTTTGCCGCTGCGTTCTGGTTGACGAAGTTGATCTTGCCGGGGTTTTCCTTCATCCACGCGACCAGCTCGGCCAGCGTGTTCGCCGGCAGGTCGTTCTTGGCGACCAGGAGCTGGGGATTGTTCGAAACCAGCGCGATCGGATCAAAATCCTTTTCGAGGTCGTAGTCGAGCTTGTAGATGATGCTGCCGACATGGGTGTCCCACTGGCCGATGTCGAAGGTGTAGCCATCGGGCGCGGCACGGGCGACCCGCCCGACACCGATGCTGCCGCCGGCGCCGCCGACATTTTCGATCACGACGGACTGCCCGAGCGTTATGCGCATCCGCTCGGCCATGATCCGCGCCGCCGCATCGGTCGATCCGCCCGGCGGGAACGGCACCACCAGCGTGATCGGGCGGGAGGGATAGGTTTGCGCGTGCGCAGCCACGGCACCGAAGAGGATCAAGAATGACAGCGCCGCCCAGAACCCCTTCATGACGTTCCCCCTGTTTATTGAACCCCGACCTTTTTCGTCAGTGGATCTCGGACGAACGCTTCAGCGCCTCTTTGAGCTTCTCGAGCGTGAAGTCCGGGCTGCGCGCGATCTCCAGGATCGGCGTTTCGCGCCGGCCGCAGAGTTCGGCGGCTTCCGGAATCTTCGCCGCGATATCGGTCGGGATCACGATGGCGCCGTGCTGGTCGGCATGGATGAGATCATCGGAATGCACCGTCATGCCGGCAACGCGCACTTCGCCGCCCCAGTGTTCGGCGTGAACCCAGGCGTGCGACGGCCCGACCGAACCGGCCAGTGCCTGAAAGCCCGGCGCCCATTGCGGGATATCGCGGATCGAACCGTCGGTGATGACGCCGAGACAGCCGAGCGCCTTGTGCACGTTGCTCTGCACCTCGCCCCAGAACGCGCCGTAGCCGACATCGGCGCCGTCGATATCCTGGATCACGGTGATGCGCGGACCGAAGCCGGTGCCGACATATTCGTAATAGGCGATGCGGCGCTTGCCCTGCTCATCGGCTGGAAGGGTGGATTTGAGCACCGAGCGGATCGTCACGGTGCGGGCATAACCGACGATGGGCGGCAAATCGGGGAACGGGCAGACCAGCGGCTTGGTGGTGTAGCCGATCAGGCGGCGCTCGGGTGCGACGATTTCCATCGCATTGCAGATCGTCGGCGTGTCATAGCGCGCCAGCGCTTCGAGGACGGAAGCAGGCAGCGGGGCGGTAACGGCTTTGTTCACGGCGTTCTCTCCTGATTTTTCGGCCCGGCTCTTTGAGGCCGTACGTCGCTTTAGCCCTATAGCCGAGATTGGGCGCGAACCCAACTCGGCAGCGGCTCATGGCAGATATATCGGAAGGCGGCGCGAAACGCTCAGTTCAGCCGCGCCGGCCGCTCGTCCTCGGCATCATCAGGAGCGGGTGAAAACGTCGACGCCGGAGCTGACGGCGCCGCGGCGTCAGCCGTTGCAGATGGCTGCGCCGCCGCGGCAGCATTGCGCTCGTGGTCGCGATAGGACTTCCAGCCCCAGGGCAGGCTCCCGAGGTAGATCACCGAGCCGATCGACAGCATATGCCAGGGATAGCCGATCAGCAGTGCGACAAAGAACACCACCGAGACGAAAACCGGCAGCACCATTTCCGGCGGCACCCGCATCCGCACCGTCTTGCCGGAAAATACCGGCAGCCGCGACACCATCAGGAACGCGATCAAGAGCGTGTAGGCCGCGGTCAGCATGGCCGGCGGTTTCGAGACACCGAGAAAGGCCAGGTAGAACGGCAGCATCGCAAGGATGGCGCCGGCCGGCGCCGGCACGCCGGTGAAGTAATTCGCCGCAAAGGCAGGCTTGTTCGGATCGTCGATTGAGGCGTTGAAGCGCGCCAGCCGCAGGCCGCCAGCGATCGCAAACACCATCGCCGCGATCCAGCCGCCATTGTTCAGCTCATGGAGCTGCCAGAAGTACAACATCAGGCCGGGCGCAACGCCGAAATTGACGAAATCCGCAAGGCTGTCGAGCTCGGCGCCGAATTTCGACTGGCCCTTGATCATGCGCGCGACGCGGCCGTCGACGCCGTCGAGGATGGCCGCGAACACGATGGCAGCGACCGCGAGTTCCATCCGCCCTTCGATCGACAACCGGATCGCCGTCAGCCCGGCGCAGATCGCGAGCAAGGTGATGACGTTGGGCACCAGCATCCGCACCGGGATCGGACGAAACCGGCGGCGGCGCAGTTCAGGGTACTTTGGATCAGGGGTCAGCATGGCTTGCCATTATATAGCAAGCACCGGTGGTTCACCATTGGCGGCGGCCTTAGCCTTTTAGGCGGCCGGGAACGGCTAATCCGCGCGAAACGTCCGGCCCTGCTCGGTCGACCCGAAATCGGCCAAAATCGTCTCGCCGGCAACCGCGGTTTGCCCCTCGGAAACCAGCGATTTCGAACCTTCGGGCAAATAAACGTCCAAACGCGAGCCGAACCGGATCAGGCCGAACCGCTCACCGGCACCGATCGACTGGCCTTCCCGTACGAATGAGACAATCCGCCGCGCCACCAGGCCGGCGATCTGGACCACGCCGATCCGTCCGTTGGTGGTCGAGATGACAAGCGAGTTGCGCTCATTGTCTTCGCTGGCCTTGTCGAGCTCGGCGTTGATGAAGGTGCCGGGACGGTAGGCGATGCGGTCGATGCGGCCCGCCACCGGGCTGCGGTTCACGTGGCAGTTGAACACGCTCATGAAGACCGAAATGCGCGGCAGCGGCCGGTCGCCGAGGCCGAGTTCGGCCGGCGGCAAAACCTGCGCGATCATGGAGACGCGGCCGTCGGCCGGCGACACCACGATGCCGTCGCGCACCGGCGTGACGCGGACGGGATCGCGGAAGAACAGCGCGCACCAAACGGTCAAGGCCGTGCCGATCCAGCCGAGCGGCGTCCAGATCCAGAACAGGATCAGGCTGACCGCCGCAAATGCGCCGATGAAGGGATAACCCTCGGGATGGATCGGCGGAATTTGCGCGCGGATGGAATTCGCAATCGACATTAGGGCTCGCTGTTGTCTGGCCGACTTCCCGTTTCAGAAAGTAGCGCCGTATTTGGATTATTCCGCGGCGGTTGCCAAGGGATCTTTGGGTGCGGTCGGGTCCCTGGACTGATCATGGAGCGGACCGTCGACCGGCGGCGGGGCGCGGTTCGGCGCCTCGTTGCCGTCGTCGATCTGAGCGAGCTTCTCCCGCGCCTCCTCGGCTTCGCGCTGCCTGTTCCACATACTGGCATAGAGCCCGCCGGACGCTAAAAGCCCGCTGTGGGTCCCGCGCTCGGCGATGCGCCCTTGATCCAGCACGATAATTTCATCAGCGCCGACGATGGTGGACAGCCGGTGCGCGATCACCAGCGAGGTGCGGCCGCGCGAGACGCGTTCCAGCGCCTCCTGGATTTCATGCTCGGTGTGGCTGTCGAGCGCGGACGTCGCCTCATCCAGCACCAGGATCGGCGGCGCCTTCAGCACCGTGCGCGCAATTGCCACGCGCTGCTTCTCGCCACCGGAGAGTTTCAGGCCGCGTTCGCCGACCTGGGTTTCGTAGCCCTTCGGCGACAGGCGGATGAACGCGTCGATCTGCGCCAGTTGCGCCGCCTGCTCTACCTCGGCATCGCTGGCGTCCCAGCGGCCGTAGCGGATGTTGTAGCGGATGGTGTCGTTGAACAGCACGGTATCCTGCGGCACCATGCCGATCGAGGCGCGCAGCGAGTTCTGCGTGACGTTCCGGATGTCCTGGCCGTCGATCAGGATTTTCCCGCTGGAGACGTCGTAAAGACGAAACAGCAGCCGCGAAATCGTCGACTTGCCGGCGCCCGAGGGGCCGACGATCGCCACCGTCTTGCCGGCCGGCACCTCGAAACTGAGACCTTTCAGGATCGGCCGCTCCGGATCGTAGGCAAAGCGCACATCGTCGAAGCGCACATTGCCCGAGCTGACGACGAGCGGCGCAGCGCCCGGGATATCCTTGATCTCGGGATTGCGCTGCAGCACGTTGAACATCTTCTCGATGTCGATGACCGCCTGTTTGATTTCGCGATAGACCATGCCCATGAAATTCAGCGGCTGGTAGAGCTGGATCATCATGGCGTTGACCATGACGAAATCGCCGACCGTGTTGGTGCCGTTGCGGACGCCGAACGCGCACATCAGCATGGTCGCGGTGAGGCCGAAGGTGAAGATGATTGCCTGCCCGGTGTTGAGCACCGCGAGCGACGTATAGGTCTTGACGCTGTTGTGCTCGTAGCGCTCCATCGAGCGGTCATAGCGTTCGGCCTCGCGGCTCTCCGCGCTGAAATATTTCACCGTCTCGTAGTTGAGCAGCGAGTCGATCGCCTTGGTGTTCGCCTCGGTGTCGGAATCGTTCATCTTGCGCCGGATTTCGATCCGCCATTCGGTCGCGATGTAGGTGTAGTACATGTAGATCACGACCGTGATCGCGGTGACCAGCACGTAGCGCCAGTCGAACTGCCACAGCAGCACGGCCATTAACAGCGACACCTCGACGATGGTCGGGATCAGCTGCAGGATCACCATCCGCACGATCACCTCGATGCCGGTACGACCGCGCTCCAGCACGCGCGTCAAGCCGCCGGTCTTGCGTTCCAGATGGAAGCGCAGCGACAATTCGTGCATGTGGACGAAGGTGATGTAGGCGAGCTTGCGCACGGCATGCATGGCGACACGGGCGAAGATGCCGTCGCGCCACTGTGTCAATATCGCCATCAGCACGCGCACGGCGCCGTAGCTTGCGGTCATCAGCAAGGGCGAGGCGATCAGCCACAGCATCCAGTTCGACGCTTCGACCGGCGCTGTGCCCTTGCCATTGAGCGCATCGATCGCCCATTTGAAGGTGAACGGCACTGTCAGCGTCGCGAGCTTCGCGAAAAGCAGCAGCACCATTGACCAGACCACGCGCATCTTCAGGTCCGCGCGGTCGCCCGGCCAGATATAGGGCCACAAATGCACCAGCGTCCCGATCAGGGTCGCTTTTTCAGAGGCGTCGGCCGGAGTGGCGGCGCCATCATGCGGGCGCGAATCAGGATCAGCCATTGGCGTGGCGCCCATAGCAAAGTGGCGCACCCGTCGCCTTCAGGGAATTTTCGGTAGTCTGCATAGGCCCGTCATATAGAGCGTTTAACTCTCCCGTACAGCCTTGAAAGATAAATC
>C688J18823_10000528_pt1 | contig 22321 bp, 16 predicted proteins | sample HopSoiMetagenom1_FD_18823 | JGI IMG/M metagenome (IMG submission 18823) | reverse complement strand
GCCTAACGAGAGGGGATCGTGCGTGACGTCGTAGATCTGCCAGGCCACGACGACGCCCTGGATCTGGGCGGCGAGCGTCATCGTGAAGGTGCTGAGAATGAACCAGCGATAGCTCGGGATGCGGAGCGAAGCGTACGGGTCGTGCGGCTGGCGAGTCGAGTCTTTCACGGCTACCAGGTCGCAGACAGGGACAGAGTGAGCGAGCGCGGATACCCCGGCGTCACGAATCGCGCGATGGGAGGTTCGGCCGAACTGGCCGCGGCGAGCGGGTCGGGAGCGAACGTGCCGAAGGTTGCGAAGCGATTGCCGAGGAGGTTGTCGACGTCGAGGCCGAGCGCGATGCGATCTCGTCGCAGGGAGAGGTGGGCGGCGGCCAGAGCGTAGCCGGGGAGGGGAGGCTGCGTGTTCGCTTCATCGCCGCGAAGGAGCTGGCTGGAGGTGCCTCGCACGCGGAGCTCAGCGTCAACGATGGCGATCCGGCTGGCGACCGTCGCTCCCACTCCGACGGAGCCACGGTGAAGTGGCGAGAGCGGGAGGCGGTCACCGGGCTTCACGACTGGCTCGTCAGGCAGCGCCGACGCGAGTTGGACGCTGCTCTCATACCGGGCGTCGACGAGCGCGTACTGGCCGAAGGCGCGGAGCGTCGTACCAGGCCTGCGCCGCTCGGCGCGGACACCCAGCTCGAGACCCTGACGAGTCGTTCGCGGGATGTTGCGGAAGTAGCCGGCCGTACGACTCGACGCGGCGAAGACGATCTCGTTCCGGACGAGCGACCGATAGACCGACAGATCTGTCGCGAGCCACGGCTGCGGCGACCAGGAGCCACCGGCTTCCGAGCTCGTGACCGTCACGGGTGCGAGCGGCGGATCGTCGCCGAGAGAGAAGGGAAGGACACAGGGCGCCTGTTCGTCGGCGCATGCGAGCTCGAGGGCGGCAGGCGTACGGAAGGCGGTGTTGATGGCGACGTACGCCCCGCCGCGGGCCGCGCGGTAGTTGAGCGCCGCGCGAGGCGACCCGCGGCGGAAGGTCGCGCTTCCATCATTCTCGGGGTCGCGGAGATCGTGGATGACGGTGCGGACATAGTCGGCGCGGGCGGCAATCGTCAGGCCGAGCCTCGCGGCAGCGACGTCACCGGGATCGGAACGGAGCAGTGGAACCACCAGCTGCCCGAACAGAGCGCCGTTGTCGGTGATCACTCGCGCATTTTCGCAGAGGCCGTTTGCGTCGCAGTCTGCCGGAGGCGTCGGAGCGCTCGCCGTGAGTTCGGAGGCGACTCGGTAGCGAACGAGATCATGGCTCGCCTCGGCTCCGATCGTTAGCGCGGCGAATGACGCGGGGAAGTCCAGCTCGAACGTTGTGCCCGGCGACGTGGCGTCGACATGCGCTCGAGAGCTCGGCGCGTCGATGTTGACGTTGAACTGCTCGGAGCGCACGCGCCTGACGAACACGTTTCCGCGCAGCGACGCCGTGCCTAACGGGAAGGTGCCGCGGAGCGCGCCATGAAAGAGATCGGGAGCGAAGAAATCGCCAGGCGTATAATTCTCACGTGGGTCGACGCGGAGGCGCGATTCGGGGAGCGAGCCCGCCTGATAGACGCGATCGTGGGCGTACAGGAGGGAGAGGGCCACGTCGCTGCCCTCAGGCTTCGCCGAGCGGCGCCCGATGTTGGCGAAGAGGAGACGCGTCGTTGCCGGGGTGTAGTCGCGGAATCCCGACTCCTCGGAGCCGCGCGCGAGCACGAGCGCGTCGAGCCCGCCGAGTGATGACGGCGTCACACCGCCGGCGACGAGATGCCCTTCGCGGTAGCCGAAGCGGCCGGTGGAGATCCCGGCATCGATCGGGGGCGCCTCGTCGCCGCGCCTCGTGGTGAGCAGGACGGCCCCGGCAAGGGTGTTCTTGCCATAGAGCGCGATCGGACCACGAATGAGGGACGTGCTCGCGATCGCTTCGGCCGGGACGAGATCGAAGTTCACCTCCTGTGCGTCCGCCTCGTTGATGCGCACGCCGTCGAGGAAGACGCTCACTCCTTGCGGGACGCCGACGACGGGCGAGAGCGTCCAGCCGCGAAGGTCCATCGTGGGCTGGGCGCGGGTGCCCTGGTCGTCGAAGACGCTGACGCCGGTGAGACCGCTGAGTGCCTGCGCAACCGCCGCCGGCGAGGGGCCCACCCGACGCAGATCGGCAGAAGACACGACGTCGACATGAGCCGCGACGGACCGCGAGGCCGAGTCGGCGGGAGCGAGTCGGGTTCCGCTGATTCGCTGTGGCGCGAGGTGCTGGACCGTGCGACCCGCGTTGGTCGTGTCTCGCGCCGGAGGCGGCTGCTGGCCGGACGCGGACGTCGATGCACCGACGGAGCACGCGAGGAGCAGCGCGCTGAAAGAAAAACGCGGCGATGAGACCATCGCCGCGTAAGCTCGCGGATCGCACTCCCCGCGGGGAGCCCTGCGTCGCGATCAGCGCTTGGCGAAGCTCGCCTGGAGCTGCTCGGCATGCGCGACGTGCGCCGCGATGATTGGCCGCGTCGACGCGAGCATCTCACGGAGCTCGGCACTCCGGGCGCGGGGCAGCAGCACGTCATCGATCATGGAGAGCATCGCGCGATGGCGATCGAGCTCCATCGCGACGTAGGTGCTGTCGAAGGCGCGGCCGGTGAGCGCGCGGAGGGAATCGCGCTGGAGCGTGGAGAGGTCGCGAAGGTCCTCTCCGGCGCTGTCGTCGGAAGGTGACACATCCTGATCGGCGATGAGCCCTCGGATCGTGGCGACGATCTGGGTGTGGTCCGTGAGCATGCGCCGCGCGAAGCTCTTCACGTCCTCGCTCGCGGCACCGGCATACGCGACCTTCGCGAAGCTGAGGTTCACGTCGTTCGCCATGAGAAACATCCCGACCGTGCGGCCATCGCTCGACGCCATGCTGGAGCGGCCCATCGGCTTGTTGGCGCTAGCGTGGCCATCCCTATCCGGGCGCCAGCGTGACTCTTTCTTGGGCTCCTCGGGAGCGGGCGTACCTTCCTGCCGAACAACGGGTTGAGTGTCGGGAACGACAGTCGTCGGGGTCGGGTCGTCTGCGTGCTTCGCGAGCCACGAGCGCGAGTGGAAATGGCAAGCGCCCAAGACTGAGACGGCGATCGCGGCGGTAAGGAGGCGCTTCATGAGGTTTTGCGCGGAAGAAAGGGGCGAGCGTGGGCACGCGGGCTCGGCCGAAGGACGAGAGAGCCGAGGCCGTGGTCACCGCTGAACGCGGAAGGGGCTTCGGGGTATATTTGGGACATGGTTGGTGCGGCCGGGTTCGAGGGTCGCTTTCGTGTGTTGTTAGCCTGGATTGGGAGCAGTGGAATGACCGACGTGAAGATCGATTTCGACGCCGCAGGTGGCGTCGACCTGAGCCGTCTGGAGCGCAGTCTCGGGCTGCAAGGTGAGCGGATCGCCGACGGCCGGTACCGGGTGACTGGCGGCAGTCACGAGCACTGGGTGGACCTGTACACCGCGTCGCACCCGCGCTGCGATTGCGGAGACCACCTGTGGCGCGAGCGGATCTGCAAGCACATCCTCGCCGCGCTGCTGCGCGAGGGGAACGAGCGGGTCGTGGAAGCGCTGCCGCGGCTCATCGCGAGCCTCCGCGCCGCCTAGGGTCCGCGGGTTTAGCAAATATGCATGACCGGCGCCGGTGCACGACATCGGCGCCGAACTTGCGCGCGCCGCCGGCATGACCACGACCTCAGGACGCGCGCGCGCAGGAAGTGCTGCCCGCACGCGCAAGCAGCCATTCGACATCGACGCCGTGCTCGGCCGCATACGCCACACGATCGCGGAAACGGGCGTGGCGGACGCGGCGATGTTCGCGCTGGCCGCCGAGGGGTACACGAGTCTCTTCGAGCAACTCGTGGCGTGCATCATCTCGATCCGGACGTACGATGAGACAATGCTCATCTGCGCGCGGAAGCTCTTCGCCAGAGCGCGAACGCCGGAGGCGATCGCGGCGCTGCCGGTGCGGTCGATCGACGCGCTGATCCGGCAGTCGGCCTTTCACGAAGCGAAGGCGGCGCAGATCCGGGAGATCGCGCGGCGCACGGTGAGCGACTTCGGGGGCCAGCTGCCGTGCAGCTTCGAAGTCCTGACGTCGTTCAAGGGCGTGGGTCCGAAGTGCGCGAACCTCGCGCTCGGGATCGCGTGTGGCGAGACGCGCATCGGCGTCGACGTGCACGTCTGGCGGGTGACGAACCGGTGGGGCTACATCGCGGCACCAACGCCGGAGCAGGCGATGCGGGCGCTCGAACGGAAGCTGCCGAAGCAGTACTGGGTGGAGATCAATCGGTTGCTGGTGCCCTTCGGCAAGCACGTCTGTACGGGCCGACTACCGAAGTGCTCGACGTGTCCGGTGCTGGAGATGTGCCGTCAGATCGGGGTGACGGAGCATCGTTAGGTCCACGGTATCAGGTCTCGTGGACTGGGGCGGGGCGTTCCTCGGCGAGGACTTCGGGTGCGTTGCGACGGGCGTAGAGTTGGATGGCCTCGAGGGTCGCCATGCAGAAGCTCGCCCAGGCGAGGCCGACGATGACGCCAGCGACCACGTCCGAGGGGTAGTGGACGCCGAGGTAGACGCGGCTGCCACAGATGATGAAGACGATGAGGGCGGCGAGGAACATGATCGTCGCGCGCGCCGCGTGCGTGCGCTGGAGACGCGCGGCGAGATAAGCGACGGTGCTGTAGACGACGGTCGCGCTCATGGCGTGGCCCGACGGGAACGAGTAGAAGGTCGCCTTCGCGCCCCAAGGGATGATGTCGGGTCGCGGCCGGCTGAAGCCCAGCTTGAGCAGATTGTTGAGAATCACGCCGCCGAAGGTGGAGACGAAGAGCAGGATGGCGGAGTGCTTGTGCTGGTTGAGCCAGAGAAAGAGCGCGGCGACGCCGACGACCATCGTCACGACGGATGCGGTGCCGAGGGACGTAATCTCGAGCATGAGTGCGTCGAGCCCGGGTGTGCGGCGCGGGCCGATCCAGCGCAGCACGGCGTCGTCGAGTTTGAGCGTGCTGCCGGCGCTGACGTGTTGGGCGAGCTCCGCGAATGCCCAGGTGCAGAGAAGCGCGATGGCGGTGCCAGCGAGGACGAAGATGCCGAGGGTTGCGTAGGTGCTGTGCGCGTAGCGCCGGATGAAGCGCAGTGCGAGGAAAGCGAGATCCCAGAAGCGGCGAAGGTGTCCGCGAGTATCGGGGCCCGGCTCGACGTCGATGCGACGCTCGCGCGGGCCAGGATCGGCGACGGATCGACGCTCGCCCGAAGGGGGCGGCGGGACTGAAGGCGGGGACGATGAGCTCATGCCGGCTGGCAGCAGTTCAAGAGGCAGGCCGAACCGCGCTCAGGGATCCTCGGCAGACGAGATTCTTTGCGTCGTGCGGGCTCCCCAAACCGTCTGAGCGGATTCCGCGCTTGAGTGGGCCGGTGCGGGTGCTGTAGCTTAGTAACTCTCGCGCGCGTCAGTAGGGCGTGGGGGTGTGGCGCGGTAGCCAAGTGGTAAGGCAGCGGTCTGCAAAACCGCTATTCGCGGGTTCGATTCCCGCCCGCGCCTCTCAGTGCGACGGAAAAGAGGGCTCTCATCCGAGGGCCCTCTTTCGTTCTGGCACTTCCTTGCGAATCGCGGGTTTGAGGAGACTTCCTTGCCTGGTCGATCAGATGCACGTACCGACACAAGGTATTGGTCGATGTACAGACTGCTGATCCTTCTCTCTATCATTGCGAGCCGAGTGGCGTCGGCGCAGTCGCTGCCGCGGCCGGACTGGCCGGGGCTCTCGGCCAAAGCGCACGAGCAGATTCATGAGGTGGACAGCGCGGTCGCCCCGATCGCGACGGTCGATGCTGCGCGGAGCGCTGGGTTTGGCCCCGTATTCGGGTGGATACCGACGATGGGAACGCACTGGGTGAACCAGATGCGAATGTTCGGAGGAGCGCGCTTCGACCTAACGAGTCCGTCGCAGCTCATGTTCAGCCCCGTGAACGGAAAGCAGACGCTGGTGGGTGTCGCGTTCGCGTACTTCGCGCCGGTGTCGGACACGACGCACCCCGAGTCGTTCGACGGTAATCCACCGTGGCACGAGCATCCGGATCTCGCGCCGCCGGGAAGTCGACTCGTCATGCTGCACCTCTGGCTCGTGCCATCGCCGGACGGCGCGTTTGCGGGACACAATCCGTTGCTGCCATTCTGGGCGCTGGGGCTCACGCCGCCGGAGGCGGACCGATTCGCGGACGCGGCGGAAAGCGTGCGCATTCGGCGGGCGGCACTGGCGCTGTCGGCAGTGGCCGATTCGAACGGGCTTTTCCCTGTCCTCGCGCAACGGCCGGTGGTGCACGCGGTGCTCGTGAGCGAGGGGGACTCGATTCGTGCGCTCATTCCACAGCTCGACGCGGCGCAGAAGGCAGGCGATTGGACGCGATGGGACGCAATCGCGACTCAGCTTGGCGCGCACTGGGACGTGATTCGCGACGCGTATCTGAAGTCGGCGGTCAATCCGCGCGTGAACGAGCGTATGACGAAGCTGATGGACGAGATGGCAACGCCGAGCCATACAGCCCACGTTCATTGATGGCGCCGGGACCGTCCATAGCGACCCGTCACTCCAGCCAGCTCTCCGGCGCGATCACGGTGGGTCGGCCGCCGAGCGTGTCGGCGCGGATGAGATCCGTCTGAAAGAGAAAATCGAAGCCCGCGACGCGATCGAGGGGCTTGCTCTCCGATTGCTTCATCTGCAAGCCACGCACGGCGGGCGCCTGGTCGGAGTTGAGATTGTACGCACCCCAGTAATGGGTGAATCGCAGAGCGCGATAGAGCTGCGTCCGATTGAGCGCGGCGTGCCAGCCGACATAGAGACCAGGCACGAATCCCTCTGCGGCCACTGCCGAGTGCCACGCATTGCAGTAGCCGACGACCTCCTCGGCCGGTGTGCCGACCGCGACTCCCTCGAGATCGCACCAGACGCAGACACCCGATGCTACTCCAATCTGGTTGCACTCCTTAGCCGCCTCTGCCCCATAGGCAGCGCCTTTGTCAGGAGTGGGGGTCCAGTCGTCCTCCGACTCGACGTGCTGCACGACCATGAGACCGAGGCCGGCCTCGAGAAGCGATGCGCCTTCCTCGTGGGTCAGGTCGTTGGCGCTCGCCTTTCGTCGGCCCACGTATCGAATGCAGAAGCGATAGCCATGCGCAAAGAAGGCCGCGGCGGCACTGGGCGTCACGACGACGTTGGTATCGAATCCCTTGATACGACTCGGCGCGGTGTAGACGTGTCCGTGGAGGAGCATCTTCTTTTCCGGTGGACGTTAGAAGTCGTGAATCCTAGCCTCCGAGGCGCTGCTCGTGGAATCGCGGCGCGCGCTTGCTCTCGAGAAAGGCGACGATCTCTCGAGCTGGTGCGTCCGGGGACACGAGGCGACGTTCGGCCTCAAAGCGAACGAAGAGATCGCGGGAAGGGAGTACGTCGAGCGGCTGCGATCGTGCCATCGCCTGCATCGCCGTGTCCACAATACCGGGCTCGTACGAGAGCACGGCGATGTCGCGCTCGCGGAGCGCTGTCTCCGCGGTGCTGTCGAGCTCCGCCGCGAGCGCCATCCCGGCCATCCGCAACGCCGCCTTGCTGCTGCCATATGCGGCAAGCCCGGGAAAGGCCTGCACGGCCGCGCCACTCGATACATTGACAATGCGCAGCGTCGCGGCCGGCGGCGCCAGCCTAACGAGGGCGCCTATCAGCCAGATGGGCGCGGCGACATTCGTTGCGAAGACGAGTGGGAGCCGGCGCGCGTCGAGGGCGGCGAGGGGACCCAGAAGCGCCGGATCGGCGGCGTTGTTCACCAGGCCGATGCGTGCAAGCGCTAGCTCGGCGAGAAGCATCTTCAACCGCGGCGCGAGCGCGGTGTCGAGCGCATCGATGTCGTGCAAGTCGACGCGCGCGTGCTCGTACGCGTCGTGCTCGATGGCGCCCGGCCGTCGCGCCACGCCGAGGACGCGCCAACTGCCCTCGAGCAGCTGGCGCGCGACCGCGAGGCCGATGCCGGAGGTCGTGCCGGTCACGACAGCGAGCTTGCCGTTTGCGCGAGAAGGCGGAGCCATGCGCTCTTACGATAGGCCGAAAGCCCGTCGACGGAAGAGCAGTAGCGCAGCGGTGCGCCGCGGATATTTTCGGCCGCATGAAGGCCAAGGCAATGATCCTGACCCTCGTCAGTGCGGGCGCGCTCGGTTGCGTCGCGCCTTCCGTCATTCAGTACCAGCGACGGGGCGGGATCGACGTCAACGATCAGGTCGAGTACTACGACATTCGCGGCAGAACGCTGCGCGAGCTCCGGATCGACGCGCACGTCAATGGTCCGGTGGCGCGCGACACGACATGGTTCGGGCTGACTCACTACCAGATCCACTGGTCGTACGGTTACTACCGCCAGCCGACCCTCTGTCGCCTAACGAATGTGAAGATGATGGTCGATGTCATCGTCACGCTGCCGCGGTGGGTAGACTCGAGCGATGTCGATCCGGCGGCGGTGTACTGGTGGGCCAACTCGAGCGACCAGGTGCGGACGCACGAGGCGCATCACGTGCAGATCGCGGTCGACGGGGCGGCGGAGATTCGGTCGCTCCTGCAGCGGCAAACGGGGAGCGACTGCACGTACCTCGCGCGAACAGCGAATGAGGAGGCGGCGGTGATCCTTCGTCGCGTGGCGGAGCAGCAGCAGGACTTCGACCACAAGAGCCGTCATGGCACCGTGCTGCCGACTAGGGCGGGCCGAAGCGAGCGCTGACGCGGAGCCCGCCCTGCGCATATGTTCCGGGCGGCGTGCGGGACGCCACCGGTCCGCGGAAAGGGCTGCGCCCTCCTGAGCAGTTGCATCGCGAGAGTGTCGACCTCTTTCGCGCCGTCGTGCGGACACCGGCATACACGAAGGAGGTTTCATGGCACCCGCCCGTCGAGCGCTGCCCGCGCACGCCAACCTCGAGCAGCAACGGAAGCTCGCGAAGGAGCTTCTCTCGGACTTTCGCAGCGGCGACGCAAACGCCGTCGCTCGCATTCGCGCCGAGCTTCCCGACAAGCAGCGAATCGTCCTCGCCGACGCGCAGTTGGTTCTCGCGCGCGAGTACGGATTCGCGAATTGGGCAGCGTTACGCGCCCATGTCGCCGCGCAGCAGAAGCAGACCATTTCGGCCGAAGAGCGATTCCGGCGCGCGGTGCAGCATCACGATGCGGACGAGCTGCGTGCGTTGATTCCGTTGCGCGACGAGCTCCGCTCCATCATCGATGCGCCGGCATTCGGCTTCGACTCGCCGGCCCTCGTGCACGTCGCCGGGAGCGACGACGTCGAGATCATCGACGCGCTGCTCGCGCTCGGCGCGGATCCGAACCGGCGCAGCAGCTGGTGGGCGGGTGGGTTCCATCCACTACACTCGGCCGACGGTGCGGTTGCCGAGCGTCTCCTCGAGGGCGGCGCGATACCGGACGCCTGTGCTGCGGCGCGGCTCGACCGCATCGATCTTCTCCAGTCGATGCTCGACGCCGATCCGTCGCGCGTACATGAGCGTGGCGGCGACGGGCAGACGCCGCTGCATTTCGCGCGATCGCGCGCGGTGGCCGACCTGCTGCTCGAGGCGGGCGCCGACATCGACGCCACGGATCGTGATCACCGCTCGACGCCCGCGCAGTGGATGCTCGGCGACGCGCAGGATCCGGCGAAGTCGCGGCTGTCGCTGGCGCGCTATCTCGTCGAGCGGGGCGCGTCGGCCGACATCTTTCTCGCGGCCGCGCTGGGCCTAACGAGTCTGGTGAGAGAGATGCTCTCGCGCGATCCATCGTTGCTGACGCTGCGCACGGGGCGCGGCGCCTATGCCGAGAAGCCGCCGAGCAGCTATCACATCTATTTCTGGACGATCGGGCAGAATCTGACGCCACTGCACGCGGCGGTGCACTTCCACCAGAACGAAACGGTGGCGGTGATGAGAGAGCTCGCATCACCAACGCAGCGGTTGCTGCTCGCGTGTCACGCTGGAGATCGCGGCGAGGCGCTCGCAATCACGCGCGCCAATCCGGGACTCGTCGCGAGCCTAACGGGCGACGATCGACGCGCGCTCACCGACGAAGCGTGGCTTGCGAATGCACCGGCGGTGGAGCTGATGCTGGAGCTCGGCTTCGATCCGGGAGTACGGAGTGTCTCGGGACCGACGGGCGGAACGGCGCTGCACTGCGCGGCCTGGGAGGGTTCGGTGCCGTGCGTCGAGGCGTTGCTCCGCTACCCGTCAGGCCGCGCCCTCATCGAGACGCGAGACACGCAATACGGCGGCACGCCTCTCGGTTGGTGCCGCCACGGTTCGCTGAATTGCGGCAATCCGAACGCAGACCACGCGTCCGTCGCTCGGCTTCTCCTGACGGCGGGGGCGCGGATCGATCGGGACAGGAAGCTCGAGGCGTCTGACGCGGTGTTCGCGGTGATGAAGGAATTCGAAAGCTGAGCCGGCGCATTGACACCACTCATCATCGGCGGAGCGCCTGAAGAGGATCGATTTGGAGCGCACGTCGGGCTGGCAGCGCGCATGCGAGCGCCGCGACGGCAATGAGCGCGAGGGCGACGGACGCGAAGGTGAGGCCGTCTGTCGCCGGCGTTGCGAAGAGGAGGCTGCTCATCAGCTTCGTGACGGCGAGCGCCAGTGCGACGCCAACCACGAGACCGGCCGCGGCGATCGTTAGGCCCTGCCGCATAACGAGCCACACGATCGACGAGCGCTCGGCGCCGAGCGCGACGCGAACGCCGATCTCGTTCGTGCGCTGCGTGACGCCGTACGCGATGACGCCAGCCAGGCCAGCGCCCGTGATGACGAGCGCGAGCACGGCGAAGGAGAGGAGGAGTGCAGTCGTGACACGTGGCTCGGAAAGCGTGGCGCCGCGGACTTGATCCAGTGTCTGGATGGAAGCGACAGGCTGCTTGCTATCGATCTCGCGGACGGCGGCGCGGATGGCATTTCCCATCGGCGTCGGGTCGCCGTTGGTCCTCACGAGCACGCGGGTGTCGGTGCCGGTGTTCTGTGGATTGAAGAGCGGCAGATAGATCTCGTCGGTGATGTCCTTGGAGAGACTGTTCTGGTGAACGTCGCCGACGATGCCGCCGATGGTGAGCCAGTGCGCGCCGTTGTCGATGGAGATCTGCTGGCCGATGGCGTCCTTCCCGGGCCAATTCACGCGTGCGAGCCGCTCACTGACCAGAACCGTTTGCTGCGCCGTGTCGCGCGCGGCGTCGGAGAAGACGCTGCCGCGGAGGAGCGGAATGCCGATCGTCTGGAAGTAGCTGCTGCTCACGGCGGTGAGATCCGACTTGGGAAGGCGATCCGCGGCCACATCCGCACCGCGAATGCGGAACGGCGCCTGGAAGGATTGTTGGCTGTTGAGCGGGAAATCGCTGGACAATGCCACGGACTGGACGCCCGGCTGAGATGCAAGGCGCGCGGCGAGGCGATCGAGGAACGAGAGGATGAGCGGCGTCTGATTGGTGGTGACCGCGGGATTTGCATAACGAGTCCAGTCGAGATCGACTCGTGCGGAGATGACGTTCGTCGTGTTGTACCCGCCGTCGACGGCCTGGAGGCGCATCAGACTGCGGACCATCAAACCAGCGCCGACGAGGAGCACAAACGCGATCGCCACCTGCGCACCCACAAGGAAGCTGCGCACGCGGCCGTCGTCGCGACTCATCGTCGCGGTTGCCGCTCCGGCGCGCAGTGTTGCCGCGAGCGAGCGATGACCGCGCCGCAGCGGGGTGAGAGCGGCGACGAGCCCGACGACGACGCTGAGGACGAGCGCGAATCCGAGGACTGTCGGGTCGATCGCGATCTCCGCCGCACGCGGGGTGACGCGCGTCGCCAGGGACCGAAGGAGACCGAGTCCGCTGTATGCGATGAGCACGCCTAACGCGCCGCCGGTGAGACTCACGCAGAGACTCTCCGTCGCCAGCTGGCGGAAGAGCCTTCCGGAGCTCGCGCCTAACGCCTCACGCAGAGCGACCTCACGCTGAAGCCGCATCTGTCTGGCGAGCGTGAGATTGGCGAAGTTCGTGAGCGCGATGAGCAGCACGAATCCGGCGGCGGCGAGCAGGGTGAAGAAGAGCGGCCGCGATTGGGCAGTGAGCTCGTCGTGGAGTGAAGCAACCTGCGTCGTGAGCTTTCGCGCCTTCGGGTACGCCTCGGGATACTGTGCGTGCAGCCGCGACGCTACGGTTGAGACGTCGCTCGCGGCCTGCTCGACGGTCGCTCCGGGTGCGAGGAGCGCGAACTGCTGGACGAGTCGGCCGCGACGGTTGTCGAGGATCTGCGCGCGAAAGGGGCACGCACCCGCGGGCATCCAGATGTCGTTCGCGTCCGGATATGGCGGCAGCGGCGGCAGCACGCCGATGACGGTGTGCACCTTGTCGTTCATCGTGAATGTCGTGCCGACGACGCTCGGATCGCCGCCGAGCTTCTCCATCCAGAAGCCGTAGCTGAGCAGGACGACTGGTGGCGCGCCGACCGCCTCCTCGCCTGGACGGAAGGTGCGGCCGAGGAGGGGCTTCACGCCGAGCATGTCGAAGAAGTCGTCCGAGACGACACCGGTTTGAACGCGCCGCGGCTCGCCCTTGCTGTACAGCTGAAAGGGCATCGAGTGATACTCGGCGGTTCGGGCGAGGCTTTTCGTCTGAGCGCGGAAGTCCGCGATCTCGAGGACGGAGAAGCGCGCGTCGGGCGCCGTCGCCGACGGCTGCTTGACCCGTACGAGTCGGGCGTCGGCGGCATAAGGGAGGCGGCGGAGGAAGACGCCCCGCACCATACTGAATGCCGCGGTATTGGCGCCGACGCCGAGGGCAATGGTGACGATGGAAAGCGCGGTGAAGGCAGGCGTCTTTCGCAGGGTGCGGAGAGCGATGCGGAGGTCCATGCGAGTGGCGAGTGGCGAGTGGCGAGTGGCGAGTGGCGGGTGCGCTGTCGAGGACGGAGCGAAGGTACGGCTGGACATCGCGTCAGCGTTGACCGTCCGGTGCGAGAGATGTGCAGGAATTGTCTCGGCACACTTTGCTTACAGTCGTACCGCCGCATTGACAGAGCTAACTAGGCATAGCTAGCTATAGGATCATGGCGCGGCACAAGAACGACATCCTCCAGGGCACGCTCGTGCTGCTGGTGCTGAAGACGTTGGACGCGCGCGGGCCGATGCACGGCTACGCGATCACGTCGCATATCCAACGGGTGTCATCGGATCTGCTGCGGGTGGAGGAGGGGTCGTTGTATCCCGCGCTTCATCGGATGACGCAGGACGGTTGGCTCGAGGCGGAGTGGGGGACGACGGAGAAGAACCGCGAGGCCAAGTTCTACACGATCACAACCGCGGGGCAGAAGCAGCTGGCGCTGGAAGAGGAGAGCTGGACTCGGCTCCGCACTGGCGTCACGCGTGTGCTGCGATATGCGTAACTGCGGGCGGTGGAGCAGATCCCTCGCTTCGCTCGGGATGACAGGGGGTTCGCTCGGGATGACACCATAAGGGAGGCCTGCATGTCGTGGCTCGGGCGGTTGTGGAACCATCTGCGCGACGGCGCGGTGTCGACGGAGATCACGCGCGAGATGCGATTCCATCTCGCGGAGCGCGCCGACGATCTCGTCGCGTCGGGGATGGCCCCGGACGCGGCGCAGCGTGAGGCACGCCGGCGATTCGGCAGCCTCGCGTACCAGGGCGAGCGGACGCGTGAGCGTGATCTCTTCGGCTGGCTCGATACGCTCATCGGCGACGTGCGCTATGCCTTCCGCGCGCTGCGCACCGCGCCGGCTTTTGCGACGGTAGCGATTCTGTCGCTGGCGCTCGGGATCGGCGCGAACACGGCGGTCTTCAGCGTCATCAACGCGCTCGTGCTGCGATCGTTGCCGGTGAATCATCCCGAGGAGCTCCTCGCGGTGGTTCGCGGCGAGGGCGGGACGATCTTCACGAATCCGCTCTGGGAGGCGATCCGCGACCGGCAGGACGTGTTCAGCGGCGTGTTCGCCACCGGGATGACGAATTTCAATCTCACCACAGGCGGCGAGGCTCGGCGCGTCGACGCGAGCATGGTGAGCGGGGACTACTTCGCCACGTTAGGCGTGCGGCCCGTCGCGGGGCGACTGATCGCTCGAGCCGACGATTACCGCGGCTGTCCGGCCGTCGCGGTGCTGAGCGAGGGATTCTGGTCGAGCCACTATTCGGCAGATCCAGGCGCGATCGGGAAGTCGATTCTCCTCGACGGACATCCGTTCAACATCATCGGCGTCTCCGACGGGCGCTTCTTCGGCGTGAGCGTTGGCCAACGTCCGCAGCTCTTCGTGCCGCTCTGCACCGAGAAGATCATTCGCGGTGCCAACAGTCAGCTCGATGAGCGCAGCAGCTGGTTTCTGGAGATCGTGGGCAGGCCGAAGCCGGGGCTCACCCGAGCGCAGATCGAGGCCCGGTTCGCGACGCTCGCGCCGGACATCATCGAGGCGACGATTCCGTCGCACTGGCCGGGCGAGGGACTGAAGTACTATCGGAGCGCGAAGTTTCGCGTCGATGGCGCGGCCCGAGGCTTCTCGTTCGTGCGCGATACGTACGCGAAGGCGCTGTACGTGCTGATGGCGATCGTCGGACTCGTGCTCCTCATCGCCTGCGCCAACGTCGCCAATCTCCTGCTCGCGCGGGCCACCGTGCGACGACGCGAGATGGCCGTGCGCGTCGCGTTAGGCGCCGGACGGGCGCGGCTCGCGCGACAGCTCATCACCGAGAGCCTGCTCCTCTCGTCGATTGGGGCCGTGCTGGGGATCGCATTCGCCGTGTGGGGGAGTCGATTGCTCGTCAGGCTCCTGTCGCGAGGCGATGAGGGCGTCTCGCTCGATCTCGGCGTCGATCCGCGGATCCTGCTCTTCACGATCGGGGTCGCGACGTTGACCGGGCTTCTCTTCGGTCTCGTTCCGGCATGGCGCGCGGGACGCGTCGATCCGCAGGCGGCGATGAAGGCGCAGGGGCGTGGCGTCGCCGAAGGCCACAGCCGATTCGCGATGGGCAAGGCACTCGTCGTCGCCCAGGTCGCGCTCTCGCTCGTGCTGATCGTCGGCGCCGGGCTGCTCATCGGGAGCTGGCGAAAGCTGGCGACGGTCGATCCGGGATTCCGCAGCGAAGGCGTGCTTCTGGTGCAGTCGGACATCCGGAACACGAACACGCCGCCGGAGCTGCGTCTCGCACTGCATCAGCAGATGATCGATGCCGTGCGCCGGCTTCCAGGGGTGCAGTCGGCTAGCGGGTCGCAGATCACGCCGGTCGGGGGCTCGACCTGGAACGATGAATTCAGGACGGATTCGTTCACGGCGAAATCGGACAAGGATCGCATGGCGTGGGTGAATCCCGTGAGCGATGGCTACTTCCGAACGCTCGACATCCCCATTCTGGCCGGCCGTGATTTCGATACGCGCGACACGCCGACGTCATCGAAGGTGGCGATCATCAACGAGGCAATGGCGAAACGGTTCTTCGCAACACCGGCGCCTGTCGGACAGCATTTCCAGAAGCAGCAGGGGGATGGGTGGAGCGAGCCGATCGAGGTCGTCGGCGTCGTTGGGACGACGAAGTACCGCTCGATGCGGGATTCGGCGCAGCCGATCGTCTATTTCCCGAGAGCGCAGGAATCCCCGAAGGCGCAGGAGATGGCGATCGAGGTGCGCGGCACGGGCGGCACCACTAGTCTCGTGCCGAGCATCACGAAGGCGATCGCCGGAATCAATCCGAATATCACACTCGACATCACGACTCTCGAACGTCAGCTCGCCGAGTCCCTGACGATTCCACGCGCGATCGCGATGCTCTCCGGCTTCTTCGGGGCGATCGCGGTGCTGCTGGCGACGATCGGTCTGTACGGCGTGATGGCGTACACCGTCGCGCGCCGGCGAAACGAGATCGGCGTGCGGATCGCCCTCGGCGCGGAGCAGTCGCGGGTGGTGCGTATGGTCCTCGGCGAGGTCGCGGCGATCGTGATCGCGGGTGTGGTGGTGGGCGCTGCGCTCTCGTTAGGCGTGACCCGGCTCGTGACGTCGTTCCTCTACGGCATGAAGCCGACGGATCCGGGCACGCTCGTGTGGTCGGCGGTTGTGCTGGTGCTCGTCGGACTCGCGGCGGCGGCGTTGCCGGCACGGCGCGCGGCGACACTGGATCCGGTCGCAGCGCTGCGGGAAGAGTAGGAGGCCAGATCGAAGAAGGGCATGACCTCAGCGCCGCCGACCGGGCATGCCGCTGCTCGGCACGGGCTGCACCGATTCCGGAACGAGCAGAGGCTCGATCTGGTCGGCGCGAACGACGGCGTCCACGGGAACGTCGCGGCTGGCACCATCGTCGACGATACTCACGAGAGCCGCGGCGATGAGAAGGCAGACGCCGCCGAGCAGGACGAAGTAGAGGGCGGTGTTGGGATTGCCTTCACCGAACAGCCCACGCGCGATTGGGCCGAAGGTCAGCGACGCGACGATCTCCGGGATGACGATGAAGAAGTTGAAGATTCCCATGTAGACGCCCATCCGGTTCGGCGGCAGCGCCGTCGACAGTATCGCGTAGGGCATCGACAGGATTGACGCCCACGCGATCCCGACGCCGACCATCGTGAGCGGCAGGACGTACTGGCTGTGAATCACCGACATGGACAACAGACCCACGCCGCCGCAGGCGAGCGCCGCGGCGTGCACGGCTTTGCGGCTCGTTGCGTCGGCCAGCTTGGGGAGCGCCAGGGCGACGAGGAAGCAGACGACCGAGTACACGGCGAAGGTCAGGCCGCCCCACTCGACGCCACGCGTGTAGAGCGCGGACTGCGGGTCGACGGCGCCGAAGATGTGTCGCGCGACGGCGGGGACGAAGAAGAGCCACATGCAGAAGAGGCCGAGCCAGGTCACGAGCTGGACGACAGCAAGCTGGCGCATCGTGGCGGGCATCTCACGAATCGAGCGGCCGATGTCCCGGAAGAGTGGGGCGAGACCGAGCTCGCCGCGGCGCGCGCGCTCGAAGGCAGCCATGTCCTCGGGGGGAAACTCCGTCGTCGTGAAGACGGTCCAGAGCACCGCGAGCAGGTACACCGCGGCCCCGACCTGGAAGGAGTACCGAACGGAGAGCGGAATGCCGCTCGCGGTGCTGCCCGAGACGCCAAATTTAGCAAACACGAACGGCAGCGCGTTGGCCAGGCTCGCGCCGATTCCGATCATGAGCGACTGCATCGCGAAGCCCTGCGTCCGCTGGGAGACGGGGAGCTTGTCGGCCACGAACGCGCGGAACGGCTCCATCGAGATGTTGTTCGAGGCGTCGAGGACCCAGAGGAGCGTCGCCGCCATCCAGATGGCGCTCGAATTCGGCATGATAAAGAGCGCGACCGCGGCGAGGATGGCGCCGGTGAGGAAGTACGGCCGCCGTCTGCCTAACGGCCCCCAGGTGCGATCGCTGAGCGCGCCGATCAGCGGCTGCACGAGCAGGCCCGTCACGGGTGCCGCGAGCCAGAGGAGGGGAACGCGGTCGGAGTTCGCGCCGAGCCGCTCGTAGATCGCGGACATGTTCGCGAGCTGCAGTCCCCAGCCGAACTGAATGCCGAGGAAGCCGAAGCTCATGTTGAACATCTCGGCGTGCGTCAGACGTGGCCTGGCAGTGGCGGTCATGTACGAGCGTCTCGGAGTGGAGAAGTGTGCGAGAGGTCGTGAAGATGTGGCCTCGTCACGCGGCTGAGAAGAGGATGGCTGTTCCGGAGGTGCTAGGTGCTAGGTGCTAGGATTTAAGGATGCGACGCACAGCTGGAATTGCCGCGATGCTTGTCGCGGCGGGGCTCAACGCGAGCTCGGCACAGCACGCCCCCAAGTGGGTGCGTGGGGCGACCTGCTACGAGATCTTCGTTCGGTCCTTCTCCGACAGTGACGGCGACGGCGTCGGCGACCTCAAGGGACTGACGGCGAAGCTCGACTACATCAATGACGGCAATCCGCGGAGCGACCGGAGCCTCGGCGCGCGCTGCGTCTGGCTGATGCCGATCGTCGAATCGCCGAGCTATCACGGCTACGACGCGACGGACTATTACCGCGTCGCGCGGGCGTACGGCACAAACGAGGACTTCAAGCGCTTTGTCGCCGCGGCGCACCGGCGTGGCATTCGCGTGCTGGTCGATATGGTGCTGAACCACACGTCGAACGAGCATCCCTGGTTCCAGGCGGCGATGCGCGACACCGCGTCGCCGTATCGGAATTGGTATCGCTGGTCAGCGACGAAGCCGGATTCGAAGGGGCCGTGGGGTCAGGACGTGTGGTACAAGTCGCCAGTGCGCGACGAGTACTACTACGCCGTCTTCTGGAGCGGGATGCCGGACCTCGACTACGAGACGCCAGCGGTGCGCACGGAGGTGAAGAAGATCGCGCGCTTCTGGCTGCGCGAGATGGGCGTGGACGGATTCCGGCTGGATGCGGTGCCCTTTCTCATGGAGGATGGCGGGAAGCTCGCGGGCAGCAGGGGGACGCACGCGCTCCTGCATGACTACGCGTCGTATGTGCGATCGGTGAAGGGAGACGCGTACACGGTGGGCGAGGTCTACGACAGTCTCGGAACGGTGCTGACGTACTATCCCGATCAGCTCGACTCGTACTTCGCGTTCGAGCTGGCGGACAGCATCATCGCGGCGGTGCGCGATGGACGGGGGCGTGGGATGCTGGCGCCCGCGCTGCGGCTGCAGCGTGGCGTGCCTAACGACCGGACGTCACCCTTTCTCCGGAATCACGACCAGCCGCGGACCCGAACGGAGCTCGGCGGGGACATGCGGAAGGCGCGGCTCGCGTCGTTTCTCCTGCTGACGATGCCGGGCCTGCCCTTCGTCTATTACGGCGAGGAGATCGGGATGATTGGCGCAAAGCCGGACGAGCGGCTGCGGACGCCGATGCAGTGGACGTCTGGCCACGCGGGCGGCTTCACGACGGGAACGCCGTGGGAGGCGCTGCAGGATGATTCGTCGACAACGACGGTGGAGGCGGAGGAGCGGGACTCGTCGTCGGTGTTGGCGATGAATCGCCGGATGATCCATCTGCGGTCGCGTGTGGCGGCGTTAGGCGACGGTACGCTGGTGCCACTCCGGGCGAGCCACGATGGAGTGACGGCCTACTTGCGGAGGCGGGGGAGCTCGGTTGTGCTGGTCGTGGCGAATCTCACGAGCGAGGCGCTCGAAGGCATAACGCTCACGTCGGATGCGCGCGCGTTGCCGGCGGGCCGGTGGTCGGTGCGATCGCTGCTCGGGCACGGCAAGACTCAACAAATAATCATCCGCACCAGCGGATTAAACGGGTACTCACCGGCTCGCACGCTCCAACCCCTCGAGGGATATGTGTTCGCGCTGAACAGGCTCCGCTGAACCCGATATTCGAGGAAGAACCCATCGCCGCATGGAGAGCCCAGGGTTGTGGGACGCGAATGCCGCGAATTTTCAACGAATCCAACCTACTGGCGTAACAGTCCGTCGAGCGGACCTTGCAGATGCTTGATTGAGAATCTGATGCTCGGATGAGCGAGGTTGGATTCGCTCCGCATTCGCGGCATTCGCGATCCAACAGCCTTCCAACTGTGCACCGTCCGAGAGCTCCTCGCTCCAGCCGCGATTTGTTTTCTACAAAGCATCAGGACACCTCCACGGTCAATGGAGAGGTCGCTGCTGCGGAGAGCGTCAGTGGCCTCAGTGTCGTGTCTGTGGTTTCAGGGGCCCTATTGGATGTTATTGCACGAGCACGCGATAGCCGTTTGCCGGGATGGCGAGGATACCGGCCGTGCCTAACGATGCGCGCGACTTGGTGAACCAATCCGTGTAGGCGCCTGGATGCGACAGGCCGCTGTACGAGATGCGCGCTGGTGAAGAGGCAAAGTTCAGGGCGACGAGAACGGTATTCGCTCCACGAGTGCGAGTGAGCGCATAGACGCGCGCGCCGCCATTCGTCTCCAGCTTGATCTGCTCGCCGCCTTCCGCGCCATTCCAGAGCGCGTGGTTTTCGTGCTTGAGAGCGAACATCGCTCGATAGAATTGCGCGAGTGACGGACCGCGCCAATCGACGGTGTCTTTCTCGAAGAAGCGGAGGCGCTTCGACAGGCTCACCTCCTGACCGGTGTAGAGCAGCGGCAGCGAATGTTGCAGCGTTGCCGCGAGGACGAACGCCGGCAGATGATTCTGCCCCATGCGCTCGAACTCGGTGCCGTTCCAGCTGTTCTCGTCGTGATTGCTCGTGAAGTACATGCGATCGGCGCCGGGCGGATACGTACGGCGCTCGCGCGCGAGGTAGGCGTCGAGATCAGTGGTGGGCTTCTTTGCCTGCGCGATCTCGTTGAGCAGATGATGAAGCTCCCATCCGTACGTCGCGTCGAACGCAGCATGGAACTTCGGTCCCTCGGCCTCGGCGAGCATGAACAGGTCGGGACGGGAGGCGGCGAGCGCACGGCGAGCTTCCATCCAGAAGTCCATGGGCACGCCACCAGCGACGTCGCAGCGAAAGCCGTCGACGTGCATGCTGTCCACCCACCAGCGCATCGCGGCGATCATCGCGGCGCGCATCGCGGGCTTGCTGTAGTCGAGCTCCGCGACATCGGTCCAGTCGGTCTCGTGGTCCTCGTTGTCGCGGGCGTTCATGATGGAGCCGTCCGCCTTGTGCAGATACCAATCCGGGTGTTGCGTGACCCAGACGTTGTCGAAGGAGGAGTGGTTCGGCACCCAGTCGAGGATCACGTGCTTGCGACGACGGTGAACGTCGTCGACGAGACGCCTGAAATCGGCGGCGGTGCCGTACTCGGGATTCACCGCCGTGTAGTTCCGAACGGAGTAGTAGCTGCCGAGAGGTCCCTTGCGATTCTTCACTCCGATCGGCTGCACGGGCATGAGCCAGAGCACGTCGACGCCGAGGCTGTCGAGCCTCGGGAGCTGCCTTTCGAACGCGGCGAGCGTACCCTGCGGCGTGTACTGCCGGATGTTGACCTCGTACAGCACCGAGGAACGGCTCCAGGCGGGATGGGAAATCTGGGCGACCTGCTGGGCCGGGAGCAGCGCAGGAAGCAGGGCGGCCGCGGTGGAGGTGATGAATCGATGACGCATGCTCATGGGGCGGGGATGAGACGAATGGCCTGTCCGCCGCCGGGCGCGAAAACGACGTGTAGTCGCGTCGCCGAGGTGACGGGCTGCGAGGAGATGCGAATTGCCTCCGGATTCTCACGCCAGCTGGCGTTCGGCGCGTCGGCGTAGATCTGGGCGACGTAGCGACGCCCGTTAGGCAAAAAGGAGAGCGGCAGGTCGAGGGTGCGCGCGGCCTCGTCGGTGATGGCGCCAACGAACCACTCGTCCTTGCTCTTTGTCTTGCGCGCGACGGCAACGTAGTCGCCGATGCGGCCGGCGAGGACGCGCGTCGTGTCCCAGTCGACGGCGACGTCGCGGATGAATTGGAACGCCGGCTGGCGGTCGTAGTTCTCGATGAGGTCCGCGGCCATCTGCACCGGCGAGTACAGCACGACATAGAGAGCGAGCTGCTTCGCGAGGGTGCTGCGGGGTCGCGGCTCATCCGGCGAGCGCGGCTTTCCCGTCTGGCGCTTGATGAGCAAATCGAAAATCCCCGGTGTGAAATCCATCGGGCCGGAAAGCATCCGGGTGAAGAAGAGAATCGATTCGTGCTCCGGTGGATTGCCGCCCTCGCCACCCCATGCGTTGTACTCCTGGCCGCGCGCCCCTTCGCGACTCAGCATGTTGGGCCAGGTGCGCCGTTCGCCGGTGTCGTGGATCGGCTCGTGGACGTCGACGGCGATCTGATATTTCGCGGCGGTCTCGATGACCTTCCGATAGTGACGGACCATGTACTGGCCGGTATGCGAGTCGCCGGCGGCGGTCTTGTCGTTCACATAACCGGTCTTGATGGCGTGGACGCCGAGGCGATGATAGAGGGAGAAGGCGCTATCGAGCTGGCGCTCGTAGTTCTCGACGCCCATCGCGGTCTCGTTATGCACGATGAGCGACACGCCCTTCGATCGGGCGTACGCGGCGACAGCGGGGAGGTCGTAGTCGGGATAGGGTTGAGTGAACGAGAAACCATTGCGGTTCTGCATCCAGTTGCCGTCCCAACCCACGTTCCACCCTTCCACCAGCGTGCCGCCCAGCCCGTTCGCCGCCGCGAAATCGATGTAGCGCGTCGTGTTCGCGGTCGTGGCGCCGTGATGCGGGCCCTGGCCCCAGGTGTACACGTTCAGATGCATCCCCCACCAGATCCCGTCGTACTTCATCGGCCTGATCCAGCTCGTGTTCTCGATGC
>C688J18823_10000527_pt1 | contig 22324 bp, 19 predicted proteins | sample HopSoiMetagenom1_FD_18823 | JGI IMG/M metagenome (IMG submission 18823) | reverse complement strand
GGTATTCTTAGGCCCCGCAGGAGAAGCTCTTGTTTAGGAATCGTGCGCTCCGCCGGACACAGTAATGATCGGTGGCCAATGACGGGCCTAACGGGTTTGCGCCGTATCATGACAGCGTGATGGACGAGGTTGGTAGCCCAATTTCGATTTGGTTTGAGTTCGATGAGTTTGAAGTCGCCTTTGTGACTGAATATGGTGACTGCGCGGAAGCGGGATGAACTTATGTGTGATTTTGCCTTCCATCACGCGGGAAAGGAGCCTCGATGAAGAGCTTTCTCCTGGCGAAAATGCGGCGCCGCGATTTCTTTCGGGCGGCGGCCGCAGGCGCCGCAATCGCTGCCAGCGGAACCGCTGCCTCTGAGACTGCCGCGGCTCAGCCTACCGGCGGCGCCAGCAAGCGGAAGGCCCGCTACCAGCCGAACTCGCCCGAGGTGCAGACCTACTATCGTGTCAACAATTATCCGGCCCGATAGGAGAAGTAGTCGTGCTTTTCAGAAAATCAGGGCGTGGTCGAAATCAGGGATCCACATCGGCCGCTCCACAGCCCGGCAAAGTGGATCGTCGTAGTTTCCTTACCAAATCTGGTGTCGCCGTCGGTGCGCTGGCGGTGCTGGGCGAACTGCCGCTTGGCGGCATCCGCAAGGCGGAAGCCGGTCCGCCGGCTCCAGCGGGCGCCAAAGTTACGACGCGCAAGAATATCTGCACGCATTGTTCGGTGGGTTGTTCGGTGATTGCAAAAGTCTCGAACGGCGTATGGATCGGGCAGGAACCGGACTACGACAGTCCGATCAATCGTGGATCTCATTGCTGCAAGGGCGCTGCGGTGCGCGACGACGTTCTGAGCCAGCGCCGGTTGCGGTATCCCATGAAGCTTGTTGACGGCAAATGGGTTCGGCTGTCTTGGGAACAAGCGGTCGACGAGATTGGCGACAAGCTTCTCGAGATTCGCGCGAGGTCCGGAGCGGATTCGGTGTACTGGCTTGGCTCGGCCAAGTTCACCAACGAAGCGGCCTATCTTAACCGAAAGCTTGCGGCGTTCTGGGGCACCAACAACTCGGACCACCAGGCACGGATTTGCCACTCCACCACGGTCACCGGCGTTGCCAATACCTGGGGGTATGGCGCGATGACCAACAGCTACAACGATATCCGCAATTCGAAGACGATCTTGATCATGGGTGGAAATCCCGCCGAAGCGCACCCGGTTTCGCTCCAACATATCCTCGAGGGCAAGGAGCTGAACCGCGCCAATATGATCGTCATCGACCCGCGCATGACGCGCACCGCCGCGCACGCCACCGAATACGTTCGGGTGCGCCCCGGTACGCACATCGCGACGATCTACGGCATGCTCTGGCACATTTTTGAGAATGGTTGGGAAGACAAGGAATTCCTGAGCCAGCGGGTTTATGGCGTTGATGAAGTCCGCAAGCAGGTGGCGAAGTGGACTCCGGCGGAGGTGGAGCGCGTCACGGGTTTGCCGGAAGTGCAGGTCAGACACGTCGCCGAAACGTTTGCCAAACAAAAGCCAGCGACGCTGATCTGGGCAATGGGACAAACCCAGTTCACGACCGGCACCGCGAATGTCCGTGCCAGCTGCATTTTGTTGCTGGCGACCGGCAATGTCGGTCATGCCGGAGGCGGGGCCAACATTTTTCGCGGCCATACCAACGTGCAGGGCGCCACCGATCTCGGCCTCGATGTGACGTCGTTGCCGCTCTATTACGGCTTGACCCAGGATGCCTGGCAGCACTGGTGCCGGGTTTGGGAGGTGGACTACGGCTGGATGGCATCGCGGTTCTCCAGCAAGGCCCTGATGGAAGGACCGGGGATTCCGAGCACGCGCTGGTTTGACGCGACGTTGCTTCCGAAGGCTCAGGTGACGCAGCCGGATAGCGTGCAGGCGATGTTCATCATGGGTCACGGCGTCAACACCATCACCCGCATGCCGGAGGCCAAGCGGGGAATCGAAAAGCTCGAATTGCTGGTGGTGTGCGATCCGTATCCGACGGCTTGGTCGGTGCTTTCGGAGCGAAAGGACGGCATCTACCTGCTGCCGGCGTGCACCAGCTTCGAGATGGATGGTTCGCGTACCGCCTCAAACCGCTCGCTGCAATGGGGCGAGAAGGTCGTGGAACCGGTCTTTGAATCGAAGAACGACTACGACACGATGTACATGCTGGCGCGGAAGTTCGGGTTTGCCGACCAGATGTTCAAGAACATCAAGGTCGAGAACGGAGTGGTGTCGGCCGAAGACATTCTCCGCGAGATCAACCGCGGCGGCTGGTCGACCGGCTATTGCGGTCAGTCGCCGGAGCGGCTCAAGGCCCACATGAGGAACCAAGACAAGTTCGACCTCGTCACCATGCGGGCGCCGAAAGACGACCCGGAGGTGGGCGGCGATTACTACGGTCTGCCGTGGCCGTGCTGGGGTACGCCCGAGTTCAAGCACCCAGGGACACCGATCCTCTACAATACCAATTTGTCGATCAAGGAAGGCGGCGGAACGTTCCGCGCGCGTTTTGGGGTGGAGCGCGTCGTCAAGCGCAAGGTGAGGGAGAACGGTCAGGAGAGCGAGAGGGAAGAACACGACAACCTGCTGGCCGAGGGCTCTTATTCCGTCGGTTCGGAGATCAAGGACGGGTATCCGGAATTTACGCTCGCGGTGCTGAAGAAGCTGGGATGGGATAAGGATCTCACGGCGGCAGAAATGGAGACCATTAATCGGGTTAATTCCACCAATCCCGACGCGGTGTCCTGGTCGCTCGATCTTTCCGGCGGCATTCAGCGGGTCGCGATCGAGCATGGCTGTTCGCCTTACGGCAATGCCAAGGCGCGCATGATCGCCTGGAATTTGCCCGATCCGGTTCCTGTGCACCGCGAGCCGATTTACACGCCGCGGCCGGAGCTCGTAGCGGACTATCCGACCTTGCCGGATGCGCGACAGTTTCGCGTGCCGAATATCGGCTTCACAGTTCAGAAGGCTGCGGTCGACCGCGGAATCGCCAAAGAGTTTCCCCTGATCCTCAGCTCAGGCCGTCTGGTTGAATATGAAGGCGGCGGCGAGGAGACGCGCTCGAACAAGTGGCTTGCCGAGCTGAAGCAGGAGATGTTTGTCGAAATCAATCCGGCGGATGCCGGTCCGCGCGGAATCAAGGATGGCGGATGGGTTTGGGTGACCGGCGCCGAGAACAGTTCGAGAGCGCGCATGAAAGCGGTCGTGACCGAGCGGGTCGGCAAGGGGGTCACGTGGATGCCGTTTCACTTTGCCGGTTGGTTCGAGGGCAACGATCTGCGCGCCAAATATCCCCCAGGGGCCGATCCCTTCGTACTCGGCGAGAGCGTGAATACGATCATGACCTACGGATACGATCCGGCGACTGGCATGCAGGAAACGAAAGCGACGCTCTGTCAGATCAGGGCGGCGTAAGGGAGCAGAGCCATGGCGCGGATGAAATTCCTTTGCGATGCCGACCGCTGCATCGATTGCAACGCCTGCGTCACCGCCTGCAAGAACGAGAACGAGGTGCCCTGGGGCATCAATCGCCGACGCGTCGTGACCATCAACGATGGCAAGCCGGGCGAACGGTCGGTATCGATGGCGTGCATGCATTGTACCGACGCGCCCTGTGCCGCGGTATGCCCGGTGAGCTGCATCTATCCGACCGAGGACGGTATTGTACTGCACTCCAAGGACCTGTGCATCGGTTGCGGCTATTGCTTCTATGCCTGCCCATTCGGCGCGCCGCAGTATCCCAAAGTCGGCAATTTCGGTTCTCGCGGAAAGATGGACAAGTGCACCTATTGCGCGGGCGGTGGCGGGACGGAAGCGCCCGGCAGCGCCGCCGAGTTCGAAAAATACGGCTCCAATCGCTTCGGTGAAGGCAAGCTGCCGCTGTGCGCCGAGATGTGTTCGACCAAGTCGCTGCTCGCAGGCGACGGCGACATCATTGCCCAGATCTACAAGGAGCGCGTCCTCAAACGTGGTTATGGCTCCGGCGCCTGGGGCTGGATGACCGCCTATCACGGGGATATCGAGATCTGACGGAAAACGCAGGGTGAACGAAATCACCTGGAGTAATGTCGCTATGATAGGCCTCGGTCGTATTCGTCTGCTGATAATTGCGACGCTGCTGCTTTGCGGAACGGTTGCCGTTCCGGGATTTGCGCAGAAGCTCGGCCCGGATGGGGCGCCGAACCCGACGGCGAGCGTTACGCCTCAACGCGATCTGCTGATGCTGGCGCCGCGCATCGAGGGGCGGATCGACATTCCGGACCGGAAGGCCAGCGTGTTGATCCAGCCGGCGGGACGGACCTGGGACTATTTCCACGAAGTGCTGCTGCACTGGGGTGCTGCGGTCGTGATCCTCGGCACCATCGTGCTGCTGGCCGCCGCCTATCTCATCATGGGCCGGCTCCGGATTTCGGCGGGGCGGTCCGGACGTACTGTCACCCGATTTCGGGCGTTTGAGAGATTCTCGCACTGGCTGACAGCGGTGTCCTTTGTCGTCCTCGGCCTCACCGGGCTCAACATCACCTTCGGAAAGATCGTGTTGTTACCCGTGGTCGGCCCCGAGGCTTTCTCGGAGATCTCACAANCTGCCAAGTATGCCCATAATTTCACCAGCTTCTCGTTTGTAGCCGGCCTCGTTCTGATCGTCGGGATCTTTTTCAGGGACAATCTGCCCGGGAAGGTCGATATCGAATGGCTCAAGCAAGGGGGCGGGTTCATCAAGTCGAAGCATGCTCCCGCCGGCCGCTTCAATCCGGGCGAGAAGGCGGTCTACTGGCTTTCACTGGCAGCGGGCCTTGCGGTTTCCATATCGGGCTTTCTGCTGCTGTTTCCGTTCTACGAAACCACCGTTGCCGAGATGCAACTTGCGCACGTGACGCATGCCGTCGTCGCAGTGCTGTTCATCGCCTTGATCCTTGGCCACATCTATATCGGCACGCTCGGAATGGAGGGGGCGTTCGAGGCAATGGGCACCGGCGAAGTGGATTCGAACTGGGCGAAGGAACATCACGACGTCTGGCTGGCCGAACAGTTGGAGAAGGGCAAGGCCGGGTACTCCGCACCGGCGGAATAGGTCGGCGCCGCCGTGGTTCATTTTCGCGGACATCATCGCCGGAAAGGCAACTCTGTAAAATGCAGGACGGGTCTCAAGCGATTCCGGAAGGCGATGTAGGGGCGGGGATGCTGGCGTTGCGGGCGGCGGCTGCGGTTCCGACGCCGGACGTGCCGTTCGTGCGAGTCGAAAGCTCCGGCACGATCCTGGTGTACGGCCGGGACGAAATCGCGATCGAAGCCGGTCAAATGCTCGAGCAGCATCTCGACGTCACCGTCCTGATCCTGCCGTCCGGCTTGGTTGCCGGGCTCGGGGCGACCGACTTTCCCGTGGTGAAGGGAAAGATCGCGGTTGCCGGAGGCCATTTCGGCGCTTTTGCGCTGGTCATCGATGATTTTGCCTCGCCTGAGCCAACCTTGCGCGCTGGCTTGCGGTATGGACCGGCGCGCAACGACGCCCAATCCCGTTGCGATATCATTCTGGACCTTTCTGGCGGATCACCGCTATTTTCGGCAGCCGATCTTCGTGACGGCTATCTGCGCGCCGATCCCGGCAATCGATCCGCGGTGCTGGAGGCGGTGCTCAAGGCGCGAGACCTCACGGGTGCGTTCGAGAAACCCCGCTACGTCGGCTTNGATGCATCGCTATGCGCGCATTCGCGTTCGAATATTGTCGGCTGCAGCCGTTGCCTTGATCTTTGTCCGGCGGGCGCCATCCAGCCGGCAGGCGATCACGTCGCGATCGATCCGAACATCTGCGCCGGATGCGGGCAATGCGCCGCGGCTTGTCCGACAGGTGCCGCATCCTACGCGATGCTGCCGCCGGACGTGTTGGTGCGAAAGCTCCGCACGATGTTGCTCACCTATCACGCGGCCGGAGGCACGCATCCGGTGGTGCTGTTCCATGACGAGGCGCACGGCAGCCCCATGCTCGACGCCCTGGCACAGTTCGGCGATGGACTGCCTGCGCATGTGCTGCCGTTCGCCATCAACGAGACCACCCAGGTTGGGCTGGAAGGCATCGTAGCGGGCTTTGCATATGGCGCATCGGCTATTCGCTTCCTGCTGCGAGGCAGACTTCGTCACGATGTCTCCGGCTTGAGGCAGACGGTTGCGCTGGCCGAACCGATCCTGCAAGGACTGGGCTTCGCCGGCCCCCGTCTTGCAATGGTTGAGACCGACGATCCGGATGTCGCCGGTGTCGCCTTGCGAAAGATTCCATGCATGCCGTCCGCGCCGCGGCCGGCAAGCTTTCAACCCAGTGGCGGCAAGCGCGAAGTGTTGCGGTTCGCCCTGCGCGAACTCTATCGGGCGGCGCACGATCCCGTCGACATAATCGCGCTGCCAAAGGGGGCGCCATTCGGGGCGGTCGAAATCGACACGGGTAACTGCACGCTTTGCCTGTCCTGCGTGTCGGCATGTCCGACCGGCGCGCTGCGGGATGACCCGGAGCGGCCGGTGTTGCGCTTTGTCGAGGACGCCTGCGTGCAATGCGGGCTCTGCCAGGTGACCTGTCCGGAACAGGTCATCACCTTGAAGCCCCAGATCGATTTCGGCGCCGCGACCGCGCCTGCCCGGGTACTGAAGCAGGAGGAGCCATTTTGCTGCATCCAGTGCGGCAAGCCGTTCGGAGTGAAGAGCACTATCGATCGGGTCGTGGCTAAACTCGAGGGCAGGCACTGGATGTATACGGCTTCCTCGCACCGCACCGACCTCATCAAGATGTGCGAGGACTGCCGAGTTGCCGTCGTCTCGGAGGGACATTTCGATCCCTATGGCGCGCCGGATCGTGCGCTCCCAACCAGCGACGATTATCTGCAGGAAGGCGATCTCGCCGGCAAGCGGGGGCCACGTCCGTGAAGCTGCTGCGCACCATTCAACTCGACGCCTCCGACTCGTTTGTCTTTGACCGGGCTGCGGTCCCGGGCGAATGGGCGGTATCGGGCGCATTCGCCTTTCTCAACCGAGACATTCCGGCGCTGCGGGGCAAAATCCGGACGGCGTTTCGTGCCGGGTTTTTGGGAATTGGTTCGCTCGGTCGCTCCACCCTGGTTCAGATCGTCGACGCAACCGAGCAGGACCATGCCGATGTCGTTGAATTGCTCGCCGCGCAACTGGTCCGGAAGTTTGGTGCGCCTGATCTGGCCTCCGCGGGCGAGGCGGCGAGGGAAGAGGTCGCCTTTGCGGCCTCGCTCTGCGATCATCCTGATGGCGTCATCGTCGCCGTGACGCGGAGCCTCGAGGGTGGCTCGATCCACGAGGCATTCCGCTCGCTACGTCCCGCCGCGCAGTCGCCGTCGCGGGCCTTCAGTTTCGTGGAGATCGTCGGCGAGGAGGATGCGGACGAACATCTTGATCTTGCAACGCTCCGGCAGGGAGCGCGACCTTGAGCGCGAAGCATGATTTCTGGCTCGGTTGCGGGCATCACCTGCTAGATCGCGACGCCACTAAAAGACTGGTGGTCACGGACGAATTCTTGAAGGTGCATCTGGCACGCGCGGAACTGGTGCCGCCGCCCGAAGCTTGCCTGGCTGAACGGTGGCTCCACGATATCTTGCTGCACAATCCACGGCAGGCGGTGACCTCGTCGCAGATTGCTGCGATTGCGGACCTGGATGCGCGCGAGAACTGGGAGGTGATGATTGCCTGGCGCGATCATCTGGTGAGGCATCGCACCCTTGAATCGGCCTATCTGGATATCATGCGACGAAATATCAGGCTGCCGCAGGTTCTTATCGGGCAGTTGATACAGGTCATTCTACGCAATGCGCTGAACGATTGCGACGATGCCTTTGTTCTGCGCGCTGCCGAGATGTTCTTTCGTACGCAGAAGCTGGCAGTAGAAGGCAACTCGATCATCGCCTGGGACGAGGAGGCGAGTGTCGATCGGCGGCACCAGTCACCGCTGTTTGCCTTGCTGGGATTGCCGGCAGGCGTCGAGGCCAACGTGCTCAGCGATGCCACCGCCAGCAGTTACTGGGAGCGCAGCGACCGGTTCGACGTCGGGCTTGACCTGACGGCCGGACAACGTGGATCAGCCGCGTTGGGCGATGTAATCGCGCGCTGGATATCGCATTTGCTCGCGGTGAACGTCGCGGTCGAACCGGTGGCGGAACTGCGCGACGAACCGCTGTCGTGGTATGTCGGGTTGAGTGCCGACGCGACGCGGATCGGCGACGCGATCTGGAACGGAAATGACCTGGACAGCGAGCTGAGGGCGCGCCTGGTTGGCCTGTACCGGCTGGATTTCCGCGATCCGTCGGATGTGATCGAGAAGGTCAGGGGGGAGCCGGTATACTTGCTGGCAGCCATGACGGCCGACGAAGAGCTGCGGTTGAAGCCGCAAAATCTGGTGACCGGCTTACCAATCCGTTGTGAGGAGGCCGCGAATTGAGATCAACGACACTTGAAAGCGTTCCGGTGGGTGTCGTCGTCGAACGGCGCCGGGCGAAGAGTGTTTGGGCCGAGTTTCTCTGGCGGCCGGTTACAGTGTTCGCCGGGACACCTTGGGCTGAACCGTGGACGGCGCTCGATGTGCAGGCGGAAAGCATGCTGTTCTACGCGGGTGAGGCCCTGATCGAACTTCACAGAACGGAGACGGCCTATTACCGCGATAATCTCACATGCGGGACGCCGAAACTGTGGGTGGTGCTCGGCCCGACCGGATCCGACCCGCCGTACGAGCTGCTGGCGGTGACGGCCGATCCGGCGCAGGGGGAGGCTTTCACGGATGCAGGCAACAATCTCGTCGAGGCGGTGCCAATGCCGCAGGACATTCTGGCGATCGTCGGTCAATTCATCGCCACACATCACGTTGAGCGGCCCTTCATCAAGCGCCGGCGCCAGCCCGCTGAATTCGATCGCCAAAAGGACGGGCAGGGGAACGGGACATGACCGCGCCAGAAAGCTCGCTCTCACGATGGTCGCGGTTGAAACGCGAGGCCGTTTCCAAGCGGCAGACAGACACCGGGCGGTACGACACCCTGGCTGGTTCAGCCGGACCGGATAATACGGAGTCTGAAACGGGATCGGGTGAGGGGCCGGTCGATCCGGTGGAGTTGCCATCGGTCGACACCATCACCATCGATACCGACATCCGTGCCTTTCTGAATAGCCGGGTGCCGGCTGAACTGACCCGCGCGGCGTTGCGCCGGGCTTGGATCAGCGATCCGGCCATTCGCGATTTCGTCGGCATTGCGGAAAACCAATGGGACTTCAACGATCGAACCGCCATATCGGGCTTTGGTCCGCTGTTCGAATCCGATGACGTACCAGCGCTTCTCGCGCAGGCGTTTGGTCAGCCCTCCGAACTCGGGACCGCCATGGCCGAGTTGCCGACGGCGTTGGAAGCGCCGCCGGAAGCCGGAATTGTCGCGAAAATCGCAGAGCCAGATCTGCCTCACCTGCCGGCGGCTTTGAGTGAAACTGCTGACGAGGGCGCGGCGGTCGAGCAACCAGTTGCGGAACTGCAAGGTGGCGCGCCGTCGGAGCGCCGAACACATGGCGGCGCATTGCCGCGATAGGGAGTTCCAGATTGGCCGCAGTACCGGTAGCAGATGAGGACCGAACGATGCGGGAGCGCACTGCGCGCGGTTCTGACAGACATGTCGTCGATGAACTGGATCGCGTTCGTGCCTGCGAATACGCACTGCTGGCGAACTTGCTGGCCGGGGGGCCCAGTCGCGAGTTGCTCGGCCGCCTCTCGGCGCTGCAGGGCGACGCCACGCCACTCGGCACGGCGCATGCGGCGCTCGCCGACGCTGCGCGCCGATCAAGCGAAGCGGGCGCCGCGCGCGAATATTTCGACCTGTTCGTAGGACTGGGCCAGGGCCAGATCCCGCCGTACGCGTCCCAATATCTCACCGGCTCGCTGTACGGCCGGCCGCTGGTGGAATTGCGCGAGGCTTTCCAGCTTCTCGGTATCGAGCGGGTCAACCCGTGCGAACCCGAGGATCACATTGCAACCCTTTGCGAGACGATGGCGGGCCTGGTCGGCGGCGCCATCACCGGTTCGGACGGCTGCGATCGTGATTTCTTCGCAAAGCACTTGGCAACATGGGCACCGCGCTTTTTCGCCGATCTGGAGCGCGCGCACCCGGCCGTCTTCTACGCAAGTGTAGGCTCACTGGGCCGTGCGTTCGTGGAGATCGAGACCGGGGCCTATTCACTTCCTGCCTGATGGCAGGGCAACAGGGGAAATATCATGCGTTCGTTCATCGCGGCCTGCCTAGTCGCCACCGCCATAGCCGTCGGTTCCGCCGCGGTTCTCGACGCCTTGGTACAGCAATCGTCATCGGCCGCTTTCGCGGAAGGCAGCGTGAGACGCTGACCTTGTGCCCGCATAAGAGGCGTCGCTAATCGACGCCCCTCCCTTGAACCATTTGCCAGCACCGCAGACCTATCCAGGGACCGCGAAAACGGAGGCCCACCATGATGCGCCTGACTATCGCTGCCATCGCCGTGGTCGCATTGCTTGCTGCCGGGGTTATGATGACGCGTTGGCAATCGACCTCCGTCGAGCTGGCCTCCGGAACCGCCGCCATGCCGTCCTTGCAGGAACTACATGTCACGGCCGAAGTACACAAGCTCCCCGTGCAGGAGATCGACGATCAAGCCTTGGTCTATACCGCCCAGGGAAAGCATTGAACGCCTTGGCTGACTCGCGGTCACGGTGCAACTCAGCCAGTCCCAGCATCAACGCGGCGGCGCCCAGGCATTGCTCGTAGCTTGTGAAGCCGCAATCTGAGCCGCGTGTATCGAACGTCAAGCAATAGTGCCCCGCGGGCACCGCCGGCCCGGCGTATGCCGCAGAGTCTCACATGGTGGCCAGTGCAAGTGCTGAAAAAGCGGTGGCCGATACCACTGTCAATTCGCGAATCATCTTCGTGGTCATTTTCCTGAAATAATCCCTGCCACCTTTTGGTAGATGGGGGAACACGATCGCGAAATCGATGGTCAGAAAGATGCAAGCGCATAACACGCTCGTATGATTGGTGGCTGCTCTTCCCAGGCAAGGTACCGGCCCCGCGCCGATCTCGCGCAAGCGCGATGTGGTTGCGATCGAGAGCGGGAAGGCGCCTGATCTCGCTCTGATCTTCTGCTAACTTGTGCATTCAATTCGTGCGGCCACAACCGCTGACCGATCATACCTTGATGTGATCGGAGTTCTCCGAGTGTGGTATGGCCGCGTACGCAAATAGCTCGCAGTATTACGGTTGCCCGGAGCCAAAAGTCGCGGTGACGTGACGCGAGCGGATTTTGTTTGATGTCGGACACGATTTCACAGTTGGTCCTGGATGGCATCGGCGGCTTTGCCTTGCCCTACCTGGCCGGACGCCTCGTGACTGGCGTGTTCTTTGTGTTTTGGGGCTACCACAAACTTACGAATGCCGAACGCCGCGCCGCCCTCGTGGCGACACTGCGGGACTGCAACATCCCGTTCTGTTTCGCTGATGCAGTGGGTTGTTCCCGGGCTTGAATTCGCAGGCGGTCTCGGGGTCGCGTTTGGCCTGCTGAGCCCTTGCAGCGCTAGGCGTCGCTGTGATCTCTCTTATCGCAGCCTGCACCGCCGGTATGCGCCGGGTTAGAGCGTTAACCGCAATCGACAAGGCCGACAAGACAGACGACGCTCTCTATCTCCCGGAGGTCCCGTATATCGTGCTGCTGGCCATGGTTGTGGCCAATGGCACCGGACCGTTCAGCCTGGACGCGATGCTGAGACACTTGACGAGGTGACGCCCCATTTCGCCTAAATGCTCAGCGCGAGCACCCGGGGATTTGCGTCACGCGCAACGATCGGCAAGCGCGGCGTCGCCTCCGATCGGGAGGGTAAGGTGAAAATCCGCGCCACGCGATCGATCGTTGGTCGCCCACAAGCGGCCTCCATGCCCTTCAACGATGGTGCGGCTTATTGACAGGCCGATGCCAACGCTGCGGGTTTTGGTGGTGACAAAGGCATTGAAAATCTGAGTCGTCAGCAGCGGCGGCAGACCAACGCCCGTATCGCTGACGGACACCGCGACCTGTCCGCCTTCCACCTGCTCGGACTTTATGACGAGTTCTCGGGTTCCGTCCGCATCGCTCATGGCCTCCATGCCGTTGGTCATGAGATTCGCCAGAACCTGCATCAACTGCGTGCGGTCTCCCGAGACCGGGGAAAGATCGTCCATGAGCTCGGTACGGATCGACACCGCATATCGTGCAGCCTCGCCGTGCAGCAGGATGACCATCTCCCGAATGACATCGTTCACGTCAACCAACTCGCGCAGCGGCGCGCCGGTGTCGAAGAGTTGCTGCATGCGGGCGACCGTCTCTGAAGCGCGTGTTCCGTCCTTTACGATCATGCTCGCGATCGCGCGAGCCCTCTCGATATTCGGCACTTCATGCGAAAGCCAGCGCATGCAAGTCTCGGCATTTATCATGATGGCGCCAATCGGATGATTCACTTCATGCGCCAGAGACGACGTCAGCTCTCCCATGGCGGTGATCCGGCTGACACGTGCCAAATCCGCTTGCGCCTGGCGCAACCGTTCTTCCGCCCGCTTACGACAGGCAATTTCGCTCTGCAGCGTTTCATTCGCGCGCAATAGCTCCGTGGCGCGCTGTTTCAGGCGATTTGCGGCGATTGCGAGGCTGCGATACAAACGCGAGTGTTCCAGAACAAGTACGGCGAGCACGAANCTTGCCGCCAGTGCNCCGTAGATTCGTCCCGCGTAAAAACCCAGGTCATAGCGACCGCCGTTCAGGTACGAGCTCAGGGTGATGTCGCAGAACCAATAGCCCATCACGACCATAAGCCATAGATTCAGCAGGTTGCGTCGAGGGCGCGCCGCCAGCAAAACGAAGGCGCCCAGGACTAGTAGGATGTCGGCGAGATTGACGATCCTTTGCCAGGGCGTAAAACCGGTTGTATCCAGCATGGGTGGCAGCAGGTGCGCATTTTCGGTGCCCCACGTTGCAGCGAACCAGCATGCGAACACGACGCCGACGACTGCGGTCACTGCCCTCGCAATCGAGATACGCGGCGGAGCGGCAATCCCATGGCTACTGTCTTGAAGCAGGGCGTAGAGGATCACGACGAGCGGGAAACCGCCGTGCCAGAATACACAGAGCCATAACGCTGTTTGCGGTCCCGCGCCGAGCAGACCGGTATCCGAAAACATACCGGGAAACACCATAAGTTGAACGGCACTCATCAGTGAGGCAAACAGATACCCGCTCGCCAACAGCAGCAATGCGCGTGAGCGCAGGATGTTGAACTGGCCAAAGAGAATGATCGCGGTCGTGAGATCATTGAGGGTGGATAAGGCGTTATATACAGCAACGAAAGCAGGCGAGGGCTGCATGGGCGCGCGCACATAGGGAATGCAGGCAACAAAGACGACGGCCGAAATCGCTGTTAACGCAAGGCAAAAACGCAACTCGCGAGATCCTACCGCGGCCCGCGACAGGAAGGCGCCGTCGTTCTCCACAGAAATGCTCATTGCTTCGCCAGGACGCACATTGTCGATTTCATGACCCGCTCGCCGACTCCAGCAATCGCGAACCGGCGAGGTTGCGCTTCCCGCCGGCGATGTGTCGACGAAACCCTAGAGATGCGTCATACGCTTTGCGACCCGACCGTTGGTAGAAGCTGGATCATACCAACGTATGAGCGGCAGCAATGATCGATGGTGACCGTCCCAGGCCGGCAGGCGAGCGGGCAGGTTGTGACGACATCCGCTTCTTCGCGGAGTTTGCGGTTCCTCTTGCCGCACAGCCAAGGGTCACTTCGCGGACGGGTCGCGAAGAAACGTAGGCTTCCATATACTCCGGTGCCGTGGCCTTCGTGATTTCGTCGTAACCGAGTTCGTGCGTGATATTGCCGTTGCGGTACAGGAAATCGGCCATCTCTTTGATCAGCCTGACCAGGCCGGAATATGTCTCGCCAGGCTTCGGTTTGAACGCAAGAGATGAGCCCTCAAGCGCCTCGCGCATGTCCTTGACGAGAACGTGCTTGTGGAGGGTCAGAACTTTCAGCGCATCGGCGGCATCCATGCCGGTATAACGAGCAAGGGCTTCGGCACCAACCTCCGGANTCGCGTTGATCGCGCGCGCACTGTCGTCGAGCGCCGCAAGGAACATCCTCATGGTTTGCGGATTATTCGCCATCCATTCACGGCGTCCCCAATAGATCGCCGCCTGCTCGTAACCGCTTGCGCCAATGAAAGGTCCGAACGGTTTCCCGCCGACGCTCATCAACTTGAAGCCCCAGGGCTCATAAATGGAGACGCCGTCGACATCCTTGTTGGTGAAGGCGGGCATCAGGCTCGATATGCCCATGTTCACGATCGATACGTCCTTGAGCGGAATCCGCTCGGCAGTCAGATATTTCATCAAACTCCAGTGCGCGGAGGTCCCGAAAATCGTGGCAATCTTCTTTCCTACCAACTGATTGGCCGAAGTGATGTCTTCGGAGGACTGCATGATCAGCGAGGTGTTCCCCACCTCGAGAAAGCAAAAGACCGAAATATCCATTCCTTCGGCGACCCCGGCGATGAACGGAGGCATTCCTCCAAAGGTGACATCGATGTCGCCGGCCTTCAGCGCCGCGAGCATGGGAGGGCCGGTGGTGAACTTCACAAAGGTCGGTTTGAGGCCCGCCTTCTCGAACAGCTTTTCCTGCTGAGCATAGAAGAATTCGAAGAAGGCGGCCGGCTGCCACCCGATCCGAACCTCGTTCGTTTCGGCTTTGGCGGCATTTATCAGGCCAACGAAAGCACAAAAAATCACGAAACATGCAAGAGATAGAAGTCGTTTCATTGTTTTGCTCCGCCTTTCAGACAAGCGTCGCCTGAAATTCAACTTGCGCCGCCGACAAATTTATCGGCGCCCATTTATTTGCCGCTCCAATGGACGAAGCGACGTTCGAACAAAGTCAAGCCGCGCTCCAGCATCAGACCGATCAGCCCGATGAGGAGAATTCCGACATACAGATCGGGAATGCGGAAGAAGGTTCCCGCATCCATAATAAGGTAACCGAGCCCGGCCTGGGCGGCCACCAGCTCGGCAGCGACAACCACTGCCCAGCTTAGGGCCAGAGCGACTTTCAAGCCAAGCATTACGTAGGGGAGTGCCTCGGGAAGAATGACCGCATAGAACAGCCGAAAATTACTGGTGCCGAGCGAGCGTGCGACCCGGATCAGTTCCTGCGGGACGGCGCGCACGCCGGCGGCGGTGTTGAGTGCGACGTACAGGAAGGATGCCAGAAATATCAGGACGATCTTAGAGAATTCGCCGATTCCGAACGACATGATGACGAGCGGAATGTAGGCGATCGGGGGAATAGGCCGGATGAAAGAAAAGAACGGCGCCAGCGCGCTCGAGATGATCGAGCTGTAGCCCATCGCCATTCCGACGCAGATGCCGACGATCGCGCCGGCAATGAAGCCTGCGCCGGTTCGGAAAAGGCTGGCGCCGATATGGACCCATAGCGAAGTACCTCCATAGCCCTCCGTCGCGAGCAGATAGAGTCGGCGCAGCAGCTCCAGAGGCCCGACGAAGCTGGAGTGCATGCCCTTCGCTTCGCTCGCCCAAATCGACCAGATGATCAGAAGCAACAATGTAGACAGGGTTCCGACGAGGGCCGGTCGGATTTCCAAGGCCGTGGCGATCTGCTTGAAGCGTGCGCGCATCATGGAAGTGGGCCCCATGTCCTGTTTGGATGCACCTCATCCCGGATCAAGCCGAGAATACGTTCCTTGTTTTCCTGGAATGCAGCCGTCGACCGTGCGCGATAATCCGCGCGAGGTCGGGGCAAATCGTTGGTCAGGAGCGCCTTGGTCCGTCCCGGATTCGCCGACATGACGCAGATACGGGTCGACAGGAAGACCGCCTCATCGACGCTATGCGTGATGAAGAAGACGGTTTTTCTCGTGCGTTGCCAGATTTCGAGTAGCTCTTCCTGAAGTAGCTCGCGCATCTGGGAATCCAGTGCCGCGAACGGCTCGTCCATGAGCAGGATCTTGGGATCCGCCGCGAGCGCCCGCGCAATCGCCACTCGCTGCTTCATTCCGCCGGACAATTGATAGGGATAATGATGCCGAAAGTCCTGCAAACCGACCAGATTGAGATATTGAAGCGCCACGTCCGCGCGCTCAGCCTTTGGAAACTTACGATGGTGAAGGGCGAATTCGACGTTCTTCAATACGCTTAACCAGCGAAACAACGCATAACTCTGGAAGATGACACCGCGATCCGGACCCGGACCGGAAACGGGCTTGCCGAAAATCGCGACGTCGCCTGCCTTGGCTTCGATGAAGCCGCCGACGATGTTCAACAATGTGGTCTTGCCACAGCCGGAAGGGCCAAGCACGGTGAAGAACTCGCCCGTCTTGATCTGGACGTTGACGTGGCTCAGTGTTTGCGTCCGGCCCGACGGCCCGTCGAACCAGTGACCCACCCCGTCCAAACTCACGGCGATGTCGTCGGGAGTTGGCACGGCCGTCTCAAGCGATGCGATCTTTCGGGTAAAATCCGCCAACCGGTCGAGCTCCTGAGACGCTTACACTTTAAGGCCGGCAAAGCGGATGCCGTCAAGGTTGGAATCCCCGACCGGCAGCATCATGCAAAACACGGCGCCGTGAGGTTCGTTCGGCTTCGCCCATAACCGCCCGCCATGCGCCTGGACGATCGAGCGGCAGATCGACAGACCCATGCCGAGGCCACCAGACTTGGTCGTATAAAACGCTTCAAAAACACGCTCGGGATCGGCGTCAGGCAGGCCATTGCCGGAATCGCTTACCGCGACGAGAACACCGTCCGCCTCGGCCTTGCTCGTGGTAATCAACAACTCGCGTGGTCCCTCGCCAACCTCGCTGATCGCTTCGATGGCGTTCATGACCAGGTTCAGAACCACCTGTTGCAATTGAACCCTGTCACCAAAAATATTCGGCAGGGCCTCTGCCAGTTGCATCCTGGCCAGGACGCCAACGTCGGACATCGGGACACGGGCCAGTCCTACAATCTCCAAAATGGCTTCGTTGATTTCAAAGGCTTCCTTCCGCGCGGGCGCCTTTTTGGAGAAATCGCGAATCCGGCTCACAATATCGGCGGCCCGCTTGCCGTCGCCGATAATGCGGTCGATCAACGGCCTGGCCTTTTCCAGATTTGGCGGCCGACCGGTGAGCCAGCGCACGGCGGTTTCGGCATTCGTGAGCAGCGCCGCGATAGGTTGGTTGACTTCGTGGGCAATGGAGGCCGAGAGTTGACCCATTGTCGCTATGCGGTTCGCATGCGCCAGCTCTGCCTCGGCGCGCTTTCGCTCGCTCAGGTCGACGACGAAGGCAACGCCCTGTTGCCGGAGTTCGCCGAAGATCGCCCCGCCAAAAAGCACGGGCACACGGCTGCCGTCTTTCCGAAAGAAATCCTTCTCGCTGGGCTTCCAGGTTCCGGTAGAAACCAGCTCCACCAACAGCCGTTCCTCGGCTCCGGCCCATTCGAGAGGTGTCAAGGCGGTGAAGTTCAGGCGTCCCGAAATGACATCATCGCGGTCATAGCCCACGATGGCGAGGAACGCGTCGTTGGCCTCCACGATGCGGCGGTCTAGATCAAAGATGCATATCCCGATGATATTGGAATCGACGAGACGTCGCACTTTCGCTTCACGCTCCTGGAGATCGCCGTAGAGACGGGTGTTCTCCAGCGAGATTGCGGCCTGCGAGCCCAAAAGCTCAAGCAGCCTCGCGCGATCCGGTGTGAAGACGTGCGACGCCAGTGCGTTCTCCAGGTAAAGCAATCCGACCAGCGCGCCCTGGCGAATGAGTGGAAGGCAAAGGATCGATCGTTGTCGCCCAAGACCGAAGTATGGGTCATCGGAGAAGAGATTCGGTCTGGTTGCGTCGTCCAGGATCACGCTCTCCTGCGTTCTCATAACGTAGCGGATGATGGCTTCGGGGACTGCCGAACCGGCAGCGGCGCCGTAATGCAGGACGATTTGCTCACCATCCGCCCGCGCCTCGGCCTCGATGCGGTAATCACTCTCGTGTGGCAGGATCAGCAAGCTACGATCGGCGCCGGCATTTTGCAGGGCAATCGTCATGAGCCGCTCGATCAGACGGGGCAGCAGCATTTCGCCGGACAGCGCCTGTGACGCCTTGACGACGGCGGCGACGTCGAGCTGTTGATCGGGCGACGTCGCCTCTGTCTTTCCGCCGCGTGGATCGGTCCTCACCAGTTGCGGATAGCGGGCCTCGAGTTGCCGCACTTTGCCATCGGCGCCCCAGCGCAAATAGCCGTCGCGGGCGCGCGCGAGATACATGTCGGCGATGTCGTCGAAGTCGCGCGCGGCGTAGAAGCGTGCGGCAACCTCGCAGGCAAGCGCCTCATTGTGGACAAAGCCGCTGGCGCGGGCCGAGCGGATGGCCTGCTCGTACAGACGCCCGGCATCAATGTCTCGATTTTCCAGGCGGGCAAGTTCCGCGCCGGTCAGCGCGGCGCGATTCTCGAAATTCTCGGGGCACTGCTCGGCCCAGATCTGGAGTTGCCGGTGATGCGCCTTCAAGGCGTCCAAACGCGTCGTCTGCCCGTCGAGTTGAAGCTCGTCATCAATGCCCCCGCCAGACGCCGCCAGCGCCAGTGCGGCATATAGGTGGTACTCGGCCCGGTCGACCAGTGATGGCCCCTGGATCTGGGCCTGCCCCTTGACCGCCGCATCCAGCGCGGAAACATAATCTTCGGCAAATACGCATGCCTGTAGTTTACGGGTCCAATACTGGTATCCAGGATTCGTCAGATTTGGGTTTGCTTCGAGGTACCGCTCGTAGTCGTGTTCGTTGACCTCCGTGTTATCGAACAGTCGGAGTCCGGGGGACAGGCCCCTGAGCCTCCTGGCCAGGTAGAATTTGTTGAGAATGATGGCAAAGACAAAGCCTGAGCCAGTTTTCTGCGCGAAGTCGAGACCTTCCGCGGCCTCCCGTTCCACTTCGGCAAGCGACTCGCCGGAGGCGATTGAGCACTTGAGGGCGTAAGACCGGCAATGGCTGCCATAGAGGACGTCGCCGATCTTATCCGTTTCATGCCAGGCTTGCAGGATGAGTGGCCGGCCAAATCGGGCGCCTTGCATCAATGGGCTGATGGCTCCGCCGACCCGAAGATAGACGCGGGCCTTGAAGGCATCCAACCCCCGCTTTTCCACCAGATCGATGCTCAGCTGGGCAAAGCGGCGCGCCGTTGAGTGGTCGCCGAAGTCAGTGGCCAAGGCCAACGTGGCATAGCTGACGCAGGATTCATGGCAGTTGCCATACTCCAGGCTGAGATTCACCATCCGCGCGAGCAGCATGCTGTTGAGATTGGGGTCGGTGTAGTTACCGGACGGCAAGAGCTTGGACAGGACATTCATCGTCGCAAGCGTGCCGGCGTCGTTCATCAGAGGCAGCTCGATCAGGTCTTCGATCGCGCGGGTTCCAAGCCGTTGCCGTAGCCGCCCGTACTCCTGCTGCAGGTCTTCACCTGTGGGATGAGGCGACCAATCGATACCAACCCGCCGGAGATAGTCGAGGCCGACTTCAATGAAGCGCTCCGACTGGGCGAGCATGATGTAAACTTCCAGGCGCAGGGAGGTGACGGCGGCCAGATCGAGGAGGTTTTCGGTGCGGCTCGCCAGCATCGACAGCCGCTTTTCCGCGCTGTCCAGATCGTTGGTCAGGAACTCGCATTCGGCGCGGTGAAACTCGAGCTCGAAGGTGAGGCGGTACAGCCGTGTCCAGCAGTCGTCCGCCAGCAGCGCGCGGCCGCCGGCAAGATGGGTCAGCGCCGATGAATAGGCCGCCGCGTTCTTGGCGCGTTTGCCCGCAGTCAAATTGAGCTGTGCCAACTGCTCGCGTTCGTCTTGCGAGACGATCAACGACGTACTTCGGTTGAACTGGCTTACAATCTCGAAAATGATCTCTTCGCGCTTGTCGGGCGGCGTATTTGCCAGCAGCAGCCGGGCGATCCGCAGGTGGGCTTCGGTGCGCGCGTCCTTGGGGATGAGCGAATAGGCCGCCTCCTGAATGCGATCATGTTGGAACGCATAGAAGTCGTCGGAACGGAGCACCACTCCGGCTCGAACGGCCTCCCACAGTCTGTCATGAAGATCTTCCTGCGATATCTCGCAGACCGTTCCAAGCAGGGTCGACATCGCACCGGAGCCGACGCAGGAAAGCTGGCAAAGCGCCGTCCGGGTTTCGGCCGGCAAGCGGCCGAGTTTGCCGACCATGAGATCGACCACGTTGTCGGTGTAGCGCTTGGCGTGGATGTAATCGAGATTCCAGGACCATCGCGCATCTGCGTGATCGAAGACCAGTAGCGCCTCATCCGCGAGCGCAGAGAGAAACTGAATGGCAAAAAATGGATTGCCCGCGGTCTTCTCGTGCACCAGCTGCACGAGGGGGCTGGCGCGCTCTGTCGCGCAGCGCAGGGAGTCCGAGAGCAATTGTCCGAGATCTTCATGGGTCAAAGGCGCCAATACGATATCTTGTACTTTCGCGCCGGCTCGACGGATCGCAACCAGCGTGCGCGAGAGCGGGTGTGCGGCGTCGACCTCGTTATCTCGATAGGCGCCGATCAGCAGCAAGTGCCTGATATCCGATTGCGTCAGGAGATCTTCGAGCAGATCGAGCGTGGCGGCATCGAGCCATTGCAGGTCGTCGAGGAAGAGCGCCAGCGGATGCTCCGGGCGCGCAAAGACGCCAATGAACCGCCGCAGCACCGTCTGAAAGCGGCGCTGCGAATCCTGCGGTGGCAGATCGGAGACCGGCGGTTGTTTGCCGATAACGAGTTCCAGCTCGGGGATGAGGTCCACGATCAGGAGCCCGTTCGGAGCCAGTGCCTCGCGAAGAACATCCCGCCAACCCTGCAGCTCTCTCTCGCTCTTGCTCAGGATCTGCCGGACCAGACTTTGAAAGGCCTGCGCCAGCGTGGCATAAGGGATGTCGCGCATGTACTGATCGAACTTGCCGACTGCGAGCAGACCGCGCGGCGGAACCAGGACCTTGTGGAGCTCATGCACGACCGAGGACTTGCCGATACCGGAATATCCGGAGACGAGAACCAATTCAGGCATACCGGTCGATACGACATGTTCGAATGCGCCGAGCAGGACGGCGACCTCTTGATCGCGTCCGTATAGTTTTTCGGGGATTAGCAGCCGATCCGTAAAATCATGCGCCGCGAGCGGAAATGGGTCGATGCGGCCGTGCGCCTCCCATTCGGCGTGGCACCGTCGAAGGTCGTGCTGGAGGCCGGCGGCGGTCTGGTAGCGCTCCTCGGCGGTCTTGGCGAGCAGCTTCATGATAAGCTGGGAGACCTGCGCCGGGATGGTCTCCAGCCGCTGCCGCGGCGGCACCGGCGTTCTGGCGATGTGGCAATGGACCCATTCCAGGGGGTCATGAGCGCTGAACGGCAGTGCGCCCGTTAACGTCTGGTAGAAGGTAACGCCGAGGGAGTAGAGGTCGCTTCTGGAATCGATCGACCGGTTCATTCGGCCGGTCTGTTCCGGTGCCATATAGGCGAGCGTGCCGGCGATGGACTCGGGCGGTGACGCCGCTTGCCGTTCTCGCGGAAGGCGTGATGCGATTCCGAAGCCGGTGAGCCGTATCTCATCACTCGACGCGTCCACTAGAATATTGGCAGGCTTGATGTCCTTGTGGATCAGGCCGCGCTGGTGCAACTTTCCAATGGCCATGGCAACGCCAACGGCGAGGCGCAGGAAACGTCCCATCTCCATGGGCGTGTCGTGGGGCCCGAGCAGCTCGCCGCCGGGATCCTCGAGCACCAGAACGGTCTGACCGCGGTCTCGCTCAAGTTCGAGCGGTCGGACCGCCCACGAGCGGTCCAACTCATCCTTGAAGGAGTATTCGTTGGCAAGGCGATCGAGGGCGGCAGGTGTCGCTTGCTCCGAGGCCGGAAGCATGACGAGCACGCCATTGCGCCTGCCTTCTGTGGTGGCACGCCATCCTCTGCAGAAGGCGATTCCACCGTCCACCGACAACACCTGAAGGCCGCCCAGCCCGCTCGCGCTGAATCGAGTAGACAGCTCCATCGTAGTCCTCGCCATTGAGCCGGCTGGCCGACGCTTCTTTGCCCCGCACCTCGGTGACCCCACCATTAACACGGTTGCGCGCGCTCTTGGAACCCGCGCATTGTCATAAAGGAACTTGCTTAGGGGTGCTGAGCCGCCAACAGCGATCCCGTGAAGGCCCCAACGAATTGCTATTGACGGCGGCGAAGAGGATACAGTCC
>C688J18823_10000526_pt1 | contig 22337 bp, 22 predicted proteins | sample HopSoiMetagenom1_FD_18823 | JGI IMG/M metagenome (IMG submission 18823) | reverse complement strand
AATGTACGGCTAGTGTAATGCACTGGCAGAAATCATTTTTAGTGCTTTCTATTCTTTTCGTACGTCAAAGATAACTCCTTGGCAGTATCTTCGTAGTTATAAATACCATGATTGTTAGGACAAATTTAATTATATATCATTTGATCCTCAACAAAGGACAGATTCGTTTCTATGATATCCGCAATAGGTGTTTGTGCCATTGTAATCGCAGAATACATCAATTTAGACGGCCCAAGTTGGGGCCAAAAATGCACTTCAATCAAACATACACTTAAGCCGAAAAATCCATACGCATGAATAATTTAGGCTCCATTGTCTTTGAGTAGGTTATAATAGATCCACTCAACACCTAGGAGCCGAATCTGATACCATCAATTGTTCGGTGATTGAGACTCTTCACTTAATCTTTTCGTAATCTCACTGTTGTGCGTATCTACAAATAGTATCAACCAGTTCATGACATATTTTTAGATTACAATCGTTTTCTTTCCTTATAATGTAAATACTATTAAATCACCAGTTCTATCTTTTATGTATTGTACTTTCTATGAAGCCTTTTCCTTTGATGAATGGTGATTGTGACGTTTAATATTCAGGAATGTACATGCTTGTGGATACCATGTACCACCATCTGTTGAATTATTGTACTTTCCATATCTTTTAATCAAAGACTGTGTAAACTGTTTTTCAGCTACAAGTATGTTCCTTTCAATGTTGATTCGAATATCAAGGATAGTCCTCTCAATTGGCTTAACAGCAACCCATAACCATACGTAGTCATTATCTACTTTGATCAATGTTTCATCTATCTATGATAAATCCACATAGTTTGCAGCTCGTTGTTTTCAATATCTAACTTCCTCGGGTTGTAACGCTGAATCCAGTTCCAAATAAATCGAAAACACGATTTCTTTTAAAAATGAGATAGCCTTTATGATGTTTTTAAGTAATAGGCCTGAAAAGTACAACTGTAAGGAGTAATAAACATAATTTGATGTGGTCCTGCGTCTTTCTTTCTTTGTTTGGGTATAGCCATCATTAAAGTGTAGGAATTTTTCGGCTATAGGTCTATTCGTTAAGTGAACAGAGCCCTGAGGACTATAAAAGCTTAAAAAGGATCTATGTTCATGCTTGACTTACCTATGATACTGCCTTATATTAGACGTAATGGTCTAGTACAAAATGAATTTATTAATCGCTGTGTTGGATATAGGTCATTTCTCCACTCTCGAACAAGGTATGCAAGTCCTGTAATATTTATCAGCTTGCTAGTTGGCTTTATTATTAGTTCTCCTTTTTCGCTGGTAGAAAATACATATGCGCAACAGGCAGCAACAAAACTCCCAGAAAGAATGTCATGGGAAACTGCAAAGGCCAATCCGGTCTCTAAGATGGAATCGGCATACGCTGCAGTTGGGGATAAGATCTACATAATCGCTGGTTATGGCGAAACAGGTAAGAGAAACAAGAATACTGTGGAAGTATACGATACAAAAACTAATTCGTGGTCAACTGCCGCTCCGGTGCCGGTAAACTTGAATCATGCTGCTGCGGCTACTTATAATAACAAAATCTATTTGGTTGGGGGGTTTTTGGATAACAAAGTGCCGTCTAGCAGACTCTTTGTTTACGATCCTTCACAAGACAAATGGCTTATAGATAAGGATATGCCAACAGCAAGAGCAGCGTTAGCTGCTCAGTTCATAGATGGAGTCTTGTATGTAGTAGGTGGAACATCCAACAAGCCCTTGAATACTAATGAGGCATTTGATCCTCGGACCGACACCTGGACTGAAAAGGCGCCAATGCCCACTGCAAGGCAACATCTAGCTTCAGCTGTAGTTGAGGGAAAATTTTACGCTATAGGAGGTAGACCTACAGGTAAATCTTCAAACCTAGATAATAACGAAGCGTATGACCCTAAGACTAACTCGTGGAGTACGTTGGCCGCTATGCCCACTAAGCGTGGCGGCATTGCCGCATCTGTGGTCAATGGAAAGATCTATGTTTTTGGAGGAGAAGCTCCAGACAAGACGTTCAATAATAATGAGATGTATAATCCGCAGAATAATAAATGGGTCGAAGAATTACCCATGCCAACGGCTCGCCACGGTCTGGCAGCTGCGTCAATTGGAAACGACATTTATGTGATAGGCGGCGGACCCACCCCAGACATTTCCTTCGCAAACGTAAACGAGGTATTTCATGCACAAGATACGGGCTAAGTGGTCGGTGCCAGATTAGAATTCCCTTTTTTTAGCTTTTTTCTTGTCATGCCCCTTGATTAGTGATACAAAATAACATAGTTGATATCTCTTTAGAGGAGGCCTGACCACACTATGTCCTAGATTGAATGGAATGAAAACTCAATCTTCCTACTGATTATCAAGAACTGCTACCTTGGACTCTGATGCCCCATCCCGCCAGATTTAATATCGGATTTAAATGAATTCCTTTCCAAAACGAGAAATCGAAGAAAGTCCAATTAAATCTTTTTATAAAGTGATGCAGAAGCTATTCTAAAAAAATTAAATGTAGTCTCCGACAAATTGACCAAATTCAAGATCCTTGCCTAAGACGCTCTTGTATTTTTTCTTTCAACTCATCATCACTAATGCTTTCATGCTCAGCAACACCCAATTTTGAAGCCATTTCTTCGAGTTTATCTCTTGTCAAGATACTTTTGCCTGTCGTTTTTTCTTCTTGCGGTTGGAGAATCTGTTCAGTTTTGGCGAGTTCATACTTCGATTCTATTTTTGCCTTCTCATACTCTACTTTGGCTCTTCCCAACGATTTGAATAATTCAGGCAATTTCTTGGAGCCAAACAAGATTAGTCCCACTGCCACCAAAACTAGGATGACATTTTCGTAAGCCATTCACTTAAAGACCGGTGGTTACAATAGGTACACTTCCATATATTTACTTACGCATAGAAAGCGAGTTTCGGCACTTTAGATGCGATAATCCAATCATGGATAATTAGCAAGGCTGAAATCATGGATTCAACACCGTTGCTTCTTCTAAAGGTTAGTTACTCATTTGCAACCTACTGTCTACAGTGCCGTACATCTTGCCTGCCTGCCTGCTTGCTAATTCAATATAAAAGGGCTTTTAGTTCTGTTCTAATCGTCTGTTACTTTATAACCGAATTAATATGACTGGTAACAGGATGCTGAAGAGTATAACCTATTCATTTACTGTTCTATTAGTGAACAGTCATTCTAAAAATAACTCAGTTCAGCAAGGTTTTTAAAGATTGAGAATAATTTTACCAAAATTAGCTTGTTATCTTCAATTATAATGAACTCGAATTGGTTAGGCATTCAGTCTCCTATCTTGTTTACATCAATAACGATCATCCTGCCTATGTCCCTGGCTATAATTTTATTTACACCAGATGCATATGCCTTGAACATATTAGAAACAAGACATCCGTTATTGAGCACTAAGACATATGATGTTTCTAGTGTAGATAGCATCAAAATAACTAGCAATTCAGGTAATGTCCCAGTACCAACAGCTAGATCAGTCTATGAAACAGGCAGCATCTCCCTCCCCGCTTCAGTAAGCGGATTTATTATCTACATACCTGACGAAGCACATCATTCAATTTCAGAGCACAAGACAATTAGTCTGAAAAAATGCTCACTTCATCCCTAGTAATCTGACTGTTCCATCAGGAACATCCTTAGTTTACATGCATGGCGATCCTAATCATATTCATATAGAGATATTAAAGGATGCAAAATCCGGACAAACAGTGTGGCAAACTGTCCCGATAACACATCCCGGTAGCTCCGACGCTAAGGTACTACCTATAGGGACGTATGTAGTGACAGATCAAAAATATAAGAACATGACTGGAACCATAAATGTGTCTGGCAAAGAGAAGGCTACTAGTAACAATCTTGTGACTGGTGGCATGTTCGTTCCAACATCACTATTACCAAAATACAGGACAGATTTACTGGCTGCTAAATTCAGAGTGCTTTCAACTTACGATTTCGTTAGTAAAACGGTCCAAAAGGATATTAATGGCCCCACCACCTTAATTATATATTCTACAACTTTGCCGATAGAAGATGCAACTGCTGCACTTAATCCCATCATAGCATCTCTCCCTTATCGCTAGTTGATATCAAGAACTGCACACATCATCAATACGCACATCCCAAATGCCAAAAAAGCATGATTTTTGCGTAATGTTTTTCGTTTTCCGGGAGGCTAAGCCTATGAAGATTAATAAGGGAAATCTGTTTCTTACGAACTGATCGAAGAATAAATAATATGTCTAATTAGTTCTGTCCCTACTAACTTACTATCACTCTTTCGTTTTACCCCTGGACGTATGATACGATTATTTCGTAAAGCTGTTATGTTATTCGGTGACTCGTCTAACTGCGGTTACTGGAGAAATAAGGTCGGCGCTGCTTTTGACAAAATTGCCCGTTGTCGCGCAATTACAAATTAATGACCCATAAAGTTTAACTGTGTTAACTCCTGCATCAGATGAGCCACGCTCAATTATATTTTTAGAGCCATCAAACACCGACTATAGGTGCTAAAGTTATTTGGCATTTCATTTACTTATAGCTCATGTTTGCAATAGCAGTACGCAGTTCTTATGATATATGGACGTTAATACACTGAGAATTAGGTTTCATGACAATAATGACAATTAGCGTAGGTCAAAAAATTTATAGTCTCCGATTACAAGCACTTCTATCTCTGCGCGAAATTTACGGAAATGGTAAAGTAAATGGAGTATCACTATTCTTGTTTTTGTTTCCGTTAGCATTAACCTTGTTATCTCCTACTTTGTGATTGTGCTCTCTGTCCACGTTATACTGCTGAGGATCTGATGACGTTGATGACAAATCAACATGTATTCCATTACCTACATCATTAATAGCAGAATAACCCAAGGCTGGGTTGGCAAGATTCTTCCAGAATTGCGTTTGATCTCCAGCATGACTAGCCGAGAATTCATTACTATTTTTTATCTTGACATCAGCATTATCTTTATAATCAACTAGACGAATATCAGAAGTCTCAGCATTTGCTTGCCTAGTTGCATAATGCAGCAAAGTCAGGGAACACAGGAGAATAACGCAAAGAAATACAAACAGGTTAAAAAATAGATCATTAGCAATATACTTTTTAATGCTCCTGGAATCATCATATCGAGTCGTATTTCTTCAATTTTTATTCTGACCTCTGGTTATATTTGATTTAAGCAAGTTAGTCCTGTAATTTTTTTCCTAAATTTTTTTAGCTATGGAAGTACTTCTTAAAAGGCATTAATGTGGCTTATTTCTGCTAATCATCATTCCCAGTTTTACGGCTTGAATAAGGTCAAGGAATGTCTTATGGATTATTGAATTAGATTTGAATAAATTAACGGGCACAGATTACTTCCACTGTTTTCATACGAAATGTCTAACGTTTGGATTTCATACAGTAAACGAATAATAGTCATTACAAGCCATTGGCATTGGCATCCCTCTTCAATAGGGCACAGGATACTAAGGTCTTATGGCTGTGCACAAGCCTTAACCATAACATTAACTCAAGACTTAATGTAAGATCAGATAGGGCCCCTGAAGTAGGTTAATATGATAGGCAACAATGACTTAGTCAGAAGGAAGGTTGCTCTACGTGATCGATTGCAACTACAGATGATAGTTACGGTCCGACCTTACCATGGTTAACAGATTTTTTATTTCAGTGTTTGCACTTTTATCGTACACCTAATGCACTTTGTTATAGTGGCAGTAGCTGTTGCACCATATGATTTAATTGCCATCAATTAAAACTTACTCATGTACCTTTTGTTAGTAATGGAAACTAATTTTGCAGTCCATGCGTTAATTGGAGGGAATGGGATTTGAACCCATGACCACCTGCGTGTAAGGCAGGTATCCTAACCAATCTAGACCACCCCTCCTTAATAGACGTGACTAAAAAGTTGAGTGTATGCATATAAAAGTCATTTGATACAAGCAGACGCAATCCTAAATCAGAATCAGGCTTCTAAATAAAGGCTTTCTCATACTGCACGTAGCCTATGCGTAATTATTTTTTTGTAGTACAGCTAATAGACTTAATGCCACGATCGATGTCTCCATGAGTAAGGATATTATTTTTCAATTTTAGCTGACATTGTCATGGTTCCGAAAATAGGTACTATTAGTCAATAAAAATTATTAGCATACTTGTTTATAGAATACTAATCTAAAAAAAACACATAGTCTATAAATATATTATACGTGGCTGAATATCTATGAGCATAGAAATACGGAGATCGACGTTATTGGTTGCCCTTGGTGTCTTTGCAATTTTCGTGTTAGCTGTCTCAATTGCCGTGCCGGCGCTAGCTCTCAAAAATTACTTTAATTGCACTACCAAAGCGGCCAATAAAAATGGTAAGCTATCGGCTGATGATGTTAACACGTGCTATTATAAAGTCTTTGTAGGCGCCAGAAAATATTATGCGAATGAATCTAGAATGCTGTCGTTATCAAGCTGACCTGCGAGGGAATAACCCACCTGGTCAAGGGCGTGACTGATTACTCCCATAATTGGGTAATTCCTGACGCAACGACCCTCATCAAATGATACATTCATTTTTAATATTAGGACTCATTTCTTTTCTGCAAAGGCCATTTCAGTACAGTTCAAACTTTTATTAGGCTGATAGATTTAAGGTAGTAAGCAGTGGTACCAGAGGAGCAGGGGCAAGAAGACATCCTACATCGGACCGATAAGCTGAAAAAAATGATTACCGATATTCAGGAGCAATATGAAAATCTCATTGATTCTGCTCAACTCTATAAAAAGGGTAACCTTAACGATAAGGAATTTTTATTTAAACTCAGTGAATACATGAAGTCTATGTCGTCTATGAATTTTCTTTCAACTCAAATTATTTTAGAATTGAAGTCTGTCTTTGAAGAGAATAAGGGCCAAACTTCCAATCCATCCTTGACTCCACAATTCGGTTCAAAAGCTGCACATAGCGGCGAGCCTTTATCCAGATTAAACCCCCAAGATTCTAGCAGCGATGATACACATAATATACAAGAGCCCACTTTTAAGCCGGTTACGATCACATTGGAAAATCCACGTCGCAGAAATGATGGAAATCCAGTGTCAATACGAAAATGCCGCAAGTGCGGTCAGGGATTATCAATTAGAGCAAAATATTGTAATAAATGTGGAAGTTCACAGTAGTATTCCAACAATCGGTTTCGTTCGAAAGCCTAACTTAACTTAGCTTAAATTTCTTGATACTAAACTCGAAATTTGGTCTTATATACTAAGACTATATAATATCAGTATACAATAATCTTTAGATATATAGCCAGTATATAAGACTTATAGGAATTTCTGAAATTACTTTCATATTATTTGCTATAGTTTAGTGAACCATGCTTATACAGTTCGTATAGATAAATAGATAGAATGCACAAAAAACGTATAAGAAGTTATTAACTCCTGAGGTTGAATTAAAGATGAGTAGTGTGCGACCAATCGCATTACCAAAAAAACGTTATCAAATATATTTGCCGACAATGAGCCATTTAGTGTTTGTTAAACGTTGACCATTCTAGAAACATAATATTCCAAAAGACTAACTCGGTCCGAAATTGCTAGGTGTCTAGAGGCATAGGGAGTATGTCAATATGCTACAACCCAAATGATAAGATACTTAAATTGCAAGAGTGTACATTAGAAATAAAATTTTGTTTGTCATTGTATTTAGAGTTGGCAACGTAATATTGTGAAGACTATCTAAAGGTCCTAGGCTAAATATCACTTTTAAACAAGATAACGTGTAGCCTCACTTCTTATTTGTATTAAGCCATCATCTCGTCATGATATTGAAAAAATTATGGTTGTTAGATAACAATAATTCGTAATCAGAAAGATGAGATCAATTCAAAATTTGAAGAAGACAACAATTCTGATTAAAACGTCAGTTTAATCTATCAAGTTAGGATGTTCCATCCTAGAATGTAGAAATACAACTATTAATAATATATCTCAGTATTAAAGTAATTAATGAAAGTCTTTAACGGGAGGTCAGCNACTGATGAGTACATGTCTACCCATTCGCTAACATTTTCGACCCCAGAAATGACTCTTAAGAAATTCGCCATGTGGCTGGGTGAGCAAGTGCCTGGTCCTGGCGATTCGAAGAGTCCAAGGTTATTGTCATATATAGAAGATCTGAAAAATGACGATGATGAAGGAATTACGAGGATTAATCCGAATGTTGATGATTCGTTTAAGCCTAGTGGAGCGGTGACAGATATGTATGGTTTACAAAAAGCGCCAGAGATGCCTAATGCAGAGCAGCCAAGCCCTACCGTCGGAATAGATTCTAAAGACAATTTAGATGATCAAAGATTAGAAAGACACGCTGGGTTTGCAGAACGAAAATATTGTACAGAATGTGGCAATCCGATCGGAATACACGCAAAATTCTGTATACGATGCGGAAATAAGCAGAATTGACAACCGATCACCTAGCATAATCTAACGTTTACATTCAATACTGTTAAATTCGTACAGGAGAATCCTTCTATAATTGTGGTTAGACTTAAAGTGTTCTGATTTATTATGCGGTTTAATAGGTAAAATCCCTGAGGACTTACATCAAGTTAGGCCTTTTGTTCTGGCCAGAAGTGCTATAGTTTCAACCGTTTATTTTTCGACATTCACATCAAATTTTCTCTCCTTTGAAATCCCTAATTAAAAAATAACAATCGTTACAGATATCATTACAGAAAAGGAAATTTAGTGAGAAGAATCTTGTCCTTTTACAGACTTTGCATGTCTTCATAAGATTTAATTCATAATTTGCCTAAAAAACATGTCTTTTAATGCGCTCATGATGGAACATTTGGTCAAAAGCTTTCTAATGGGAGTTAAGGGGAATTGTTAATAGCTATGCAGCGCCGTCTCCACAAATAACATTATCGTATCATTTATTATATCTGGATCAATATGCATTACAATGCCAAGCAAAAATAGTCGGATCTCGGGCACTTGTTAGAATGGATGTACGAAGTGTATTCGAGAGAGGTCGAAGTTGCGTGAATCTTGTAGCCCTCTTGGGACTAGAAGTGCTGTAGGAAAGGATTCCATTACATTAGGAATTGAAAGTCGATTTAGCTGAATTTTTCGATACCAAATGATATCTGGCTAATGATTTCAGTTATACATAAGAGCAAAATTTGATAACTGTTTTACCCGATAAGAGAACTTAAAATCGGGTTAAGAAGGCGGCTGATAAGGATTAATTCGCTCAAGAGAAAGTGCATGATTATCATCTAACGCTCCAACACCTAGACTGAGTCCTCTAATTGTAATATCTAGATTGGCTGCCTCTACAGGAGTCAGTGAAAACTCTCTCATTAGAACAGTTCTTACTTGCCTGTCTGGGTCTACTGTCTGGTTAGTTTTTATAGGCACCGCTATGCTTAGGACTTTTGATACCATAGTTGAAGGTACATTACTGCTTCGGCTGTTAATCGAATATTCGATCAATTGTAGTACGATCTCCCTGTTGGAGACCTTTAGTGCATTAACTGTATATATTGCATCTACACTGAGAACGCTAGTCGCCTCAGAGCCCGATAATACCCCTGCGACTCCGCTCTTGCTGGATGAGATTGCTGAAAGTATTGAAGGGTCTAAATCCAAGTTTACTGTTAATACCCCCTCAAGATACTTGTCCGAAGAGGCATTTCCTACTTCGGGAATTGAAGTTAGAATTTGTTTACAATCAATGCTCGTCGACCTAGATGGTCCAAGGCTTTGAATATTATAATTGTGATCATGTGTGTCGTTGTTAAGCGATGCTTTCCAGAAGAAGGAAATTGGGAAGTTTTGCCTATTGAAGATATTTATGTCCGAGTTATAACGGCCCGGTCTCAAAGGACCATCCTCCCCAGTTATAGTCCCACATATAAATCTGGATGTATATTCTAGGGTATTGGAACCAACCAAGTGAGGCTTTGTAACGGTTTGAGTTTTAGCTGAGGAACTGTTGCCTATATTGGTAGACTGGAGTGCCGCAGAATTTTGAAATTGCGCAGAAGAAAGGAATGTCGGGCTGTTGGTTGATTGAAAATCTCCAAATATCGAAATCGGGTAACCAATACCTGAAACTGCAGGTTTTGTATTCTCCGCTTGATATTTTCCAAAAGCTACTGTATCTTCATAATTTGAAAGAAATAAATCAGATTGCCAAAGTGACAGAGATAGTGCAAGTATGATAGTAAGCACAAAAATAACGTTCAAGTTTAAGCTCTTGATAATAGTAAGAAAATTTAAGTCTTTAGTGTACTTGCAAAAAATGATGAACTGCAAATCTCTAACGATTCGTACCATATCAATTTGTAACTAGGCCGTATGACTCAGGGCTAACGGCAACTTTATCTTTAAGCAAGTCATATACTAACGAAATGGCTGATGAAATGTTTATGTTTGGTTTGACGACTGGGGTTTTTGCAGTACTGACTGGGCTTTTATTTGCATCAAGGGCTAAACGCCGATCCGTAGATACTGAGGCTGAAAGGAGAGCTGGCGCTCCGATTTGAGCAGATAGCGGGTTGACTGCTATCCTCAAAATCCCCAAAATTTTTGAATTTTAGCCGTAAAGTCTGACGCTTCTTCTGTCCCCCATCTACTTGTAAAATCCAATAATATAGTAAGCTAAACATCAAATGACGTAAGTTTAGCCCTCAATTGCAAAACCGAAATTCTAAAATCTAACGTAAATACAAAGCTAAATTCAGTTAATTATACGGCTTTGAGTTTAACTGCTCGATGAAACCTCCTTTACTATTTCATACTTTGATTTGTATCCTCTAGGGTTAATCATAATATTGTCGTAGAGAAAACTTGACGAATTTCCAACTATTACAGTAGTAATCATGCCGAGCATATCCTGGTGCTCAAGCATGTTGTTCAAAGTAGTTAGGACTATAGCCTGACTGTCGCGATATGCTCCTTTAATAATAGCAACTGGAGTATCAGGCTTGCGGTACTTTAGAAATATATCCCTTGTATCTATCAATTGATGTACTCTCTTTTTACTGGCAGGATTATAGATAACTGTAACATAATCTCCCAGCGCTGCGGCTTCGACTCTCTTTACAATAATTTCCCAGGGAACGAGTAAGTCACTCATACTCACAACTGCGAAATCAGTCATTAGCGGTGAACCCACCAAGGCTGCGCATGAATTAAGGGAAGAAACACCAGGTACGCATTCTAGGTATAGCCCTTCCCCGTTCTTCCAGCCCTTTTCAGCCAAGATTTCGTAAATCAATCCAATCATTCCGTAAATACCTGGGTCGCCCGACGACACGAGCGAAACGGTCTTCCCTTTTTCGGCAAAGTCTATTGCCTGGTTTGCCCTTTCTACCTCTTGGGTCATAGGGTATCTATAAATTTCCTTTCCTTCAATTAACTTCTCTATCAGTGTAATGTAGGTATCGTAACCGATGACAATATCGCTCTGATTTATCACTTCCTTCGCACGAAAAGTCATTTGGTCATGGTGGCCTGGACCCAATCCAACGACAAATAATTTACCGGTATTCATTTACTCATTTTCATTCATTAAAGCGCATTTATCTTTTTCTTGATTGACAAACAGACTAATCATGTTTCTACATGTTCTAGGTGCAGTAAGGCTAACCAAAGTACCAAATCTATTTTGATAGTTCAAATTCCGTGTGCAAAGCTTTGACAGCCTCCTCACAGTCCTTGTTATTTACAACTAAGGCCAGGTTGAGCTCTGAATATCCTTGAGTAATCATGATAACATTTACCTCTCGCTTTGCAATAGCACTAAATACCTTCGCAGCAACTCCCTTTATTCCACGCATTCCTGATCCTACCACCGCTATGACAGCAACGTCATCATTTACACTGACTTTCTTAATGACCTTGCCCAATAGATTAAGTTCCAATATATTTGTCGCCTTATCCAAGGCATTTTTTCTTACGACCATCGAGATACTTGATTCTGAGGGGCTTTGAGATATCATCATAATATTCACCCTATTTTTCGCTAGCGTATCAAATATTCTTGCTGCTGTCCCAGGAGCCCCCACCATCCCGCTCCCACTAACGTCAATTAGTGCAGTATTTCTGATCATATTTATCGATTTTACAATTTTCTGAAATTCGTTGCTTGGATCCGAAGTGATGAGAGTCCCAATGTTCTGAGTATTGAAGGTGTTTCGAATTCTAACCGGTATCTTTGCCTCGATTACTGGCTCTAGGGCTCTGGGATGTATATACTTTGCACCGAACAACGCCATTTCCATGGCTTCCGTAAATGAGACTTCGTTTAGTACTTTGGCATTTGTGACTATCTTTGGATCCGCAGTCATTAGACCGTCTACATCGCTCCAGAGCCAAACTTCATCTGCTTGAATACTGGACCCAATTATCGTAGCAGAGTAATCAGATCCCCCTCGTCCAATGGTAGTAAAGTTACCATTCTGATCTGCTCCAATGAAACCAGTTACCACGGGAATCACGTCCTCCTTCAGCAAAAGTTCTAGACTGCGTGATACTCGGAGTTTGGTCGTATCCATCAGCGGACTGGCTTCTCCAAAATCAGAGTTCGTTAGAAGTCCTATGTCCTTAGCAGTTAAGGATTTGGATTTTAACCCGTAGTCTAGCAGGGAAAAACAGACAAGCGGAGTAGATAGTCTCTCGCCAAAGGATAGAAGGTAATCGATAGATTTCGGTGTAACTTCGCTTAATAAGACCAACCCCTCTAGAACATCTCTTAACTCATCAAGTATGGGAAGTATCTTCGCACGTGCCTCGATCTTCAGACTATTGCTCCCTATACCATTTTCGAGTATCTGCAAGTGGGCGTCTCGCGTATGTTGAACGAATTCGTAAATCGGCTGCCTAAGTCCTTTTCTTACCTTCTCACAGATCTTCAAGATATTGTCGGTCATACCTCTTAAGGCAGAAACAACAATTACTATTTCGTTTGGACGGGTGGAACCATCTTGCTGATCAAGGTGAGACTTGTATTTTTTTATTAATTCAGCGACGTTTTTAATCTTGTCGACAGAGTCGATCGCGGAGCCCCCAAACTTCATTACTATTCGCATATGATACCTTGCTAGACCTAGGTACTTGGTATCAAATAAAACGCTTTTGTTACTCTAATGCATGTTATCATAGCGACCGTTGAAAGAAATGGATCTATGTATAAAGAAGTTATTTCTTTATCCAATATCAACAAGCAAGAGGCTTAATTTGGTTGTCTAGTGCGCGAGTCTTGGTTGAAGCTCAATTGTAGTCAGTAAACCAGTGATAGGTAATCCTCGAATTGTTCACATTCTTATTATGGCAGAAAGCACCTAATTATTTGCTGTTACAATTCAGTTGGTACAGAAAAAGAAATTTTATCAAATGGATAAAGATGAACGCTTGCTCTTCCTTAGAAACGAGGCTAATCTTTCAGAATCTCAAATAGAACTGCTAACCAATCCTAGTTCTAGCATTAGTTTCGACATGATAAATGGGATGATAGAAAATGCCATTGGAATAATATCGATGCCTCTTGGTATTGCAACGGACTTTCTGATTAATGGTAAAGAATACATTATACCGATGGCTACTGAAGAACCCTCGGTCATAGCTGCATGTAGCAAGGCTGCCAAAATTGCGAGAAATTCAGGTGGATTTAAGGCGAATGCAGATGAGGCAATAATGATAGGTCAGGTACAACTTGTATCTGTTTTTTTTCCAGACTCAGGGTTAAAGGTATTATCAAATAAAGAAAGGCTGTTATCTTTAGCAAATAGCACCAGCAGGTCAGTGATAGCCACTGACATTAAGGTGAAATGGTTAGACGATTTGATCAATAGCGGTGCAGGTAAGATGCTTATTGTAGAGATTATTGTAAATACGAGTGACGCAATGGGTGCAAACGCGATAAACACTATGTGTGAAGCAATTTCTCCAGCGTTGGAACAGATAACAGATGGTAAAGCAGTAGTGAGGGTCCTGTCCAATTACGCTACGAGACGACTTGTACGGTCTAATGCCGTATTTCATAAGGAGGACCTTGGGGGGGAAAACATCGTTGATCGAATTCTTTATTCGTATAGCTTTGCATATTCTGATGTTTATCGTGCAGTTACTCATAATAAAGGCATAATGAACGGAATAGATGCGCTTGCAATTGCGACTGGACAAGACTTTAGAGCCATAGAGGCATCTGCTCATGCCTATGCCTCAAGGGATGGAACATATCGTTCGATGACAAGATGGAGTAAAACCAGTAGTGGCGATTTGCTAGGTGAATTAGAGCTACCCATAGCTGTTGGGATAATTGGAGGTGTTACAAATGTCCATCCAATGGTTATGTTAGCGTTGAAACTCTTGCGAGTCGAATCTAGTGCGAACCTTGCAATGGTTTTTTCAGCTGTTGGCTTGGCACAGAACCTCTCAGCTATCCTTGCCTTAGCAACTGTTGGGATTCAGAAAGGCCACATGCGGCTCCACGCAAGAAATATAGCTATCTCTGCTGGGGCTCTAGGAAATCAAATCGATATAGTAGCAGACAAAATGATCCGAGAGGGTAAGATAAGTACATCAAGAGCAAAGGAAATTATTCTATCCATAATCGATCAAAGCTAGTTTTAAAAACCATACTATCTCTTCATTGACGGATTACTCAAAGAATGAGTAAATATATACATTACCTCAATGACTCTAGTTATTTATCTTATAAAATGGCAACAATAAAGTTCGCTGTCCCTAAAGGTAGCATAGAAGAGGCAACATACAAGATATTAGAACAAGCCTGGCAATCTATAATTGGCAGGGGCAGGACATACCGCCTGAGATTGAGTGATCCTGAAATAGAAGTCAAAATCCTAAGACCTCAGGAAATACCGACTTATGTCCAAGAAGGATTTTATGATGTCGGGATTACTGGTAAGGACTGGATAAACGAAGCAAAAGCAGACGTAAAAGTTCTGCTTGACCTAGAGTATGGCCGGGTAAAGCAAGTCCTAGCCATCCCAGAAAGCTTCGATGCTCAAAATCTATCTGAATTGATTAGCCATTTTGTGACTCATAATAAGCCTCTCAGAATATCTTCAGAATACCTTACCACTACTTCATCGTACATAAAATCAAATCCAATCTATCAACAACATTTTGGCAGTTCCGACCCAATGATAATAACACCATGGTTACGAGTTGGACAGAATAAACAGGTTGAAATTTTTCTTTCGTTCGGCGCCACTGAAGCTAAACCTCCTGAAGATGTCGATGCAATCTTCGATATCACAGAGACTGGTACGACGCTTGGACGTAATAATTTAAAAATTATTGACACGGTAATGGAATCTACCGCAGTACTTGTTGCCAATAAGAATACTCTTAAAATTCCTCACAAGCGAGAGAAAATTGCGGACATGTATGCATTGCTGAAAGGGGTAGTGGAAGCACGAAAGAAATTGCATATTTTCGTCAATGTGAGAGAGGATAACATTAAAGGATTACTTGAACGTCTTCCTGCTCTAAAAAAACCCACGATAAGCAAGTTAAGTGAAGACGGATGGTATAGCGTGAACACGATTATAGAGAAGAGTGAATTTATTAAGATTGTACCGAACTTACGGGAATTGGCCCAAGGTTTGGTCGTAATAGAACCAAGACAAATTCTTCCATTGGATCAAATAAATCTAGATTCTTATGATCAAGAAATTTAGGATTAAAGATCCCACCTCTGATGCTGCGAAGTTGCGTGGCGGTACCTACAATCCGCCCGACGACATTGATAAAACGATAAACTCCATTTTTAAAGACGTCATAACTAACGGAGATGACGCATTAATTGGTTACACAGAGAAATTTGACAAAATTAAGCTTAAATCTTTAAGAGTTTCACGAGAAGATATCAAACACGCATATAGTAATGTAAGTGCCAAGCAAATTCGATCATTAAGGTTAATGAAGAAGAGAGTTGTGCAGACGGAAACCATGCTCCTCCGACGTCTCACTGCCAGTAAGATGCAAACATCTAGTAATGGGATTTTTCTACAAAAACTAATACAACCGCTAAATAGTGTTGGTTGCTACATCCCAGGAGGAAATGCAAGGTATCCGAGCACACTAGTAATGTGCGCAGTTCCTGCTAGGATTGCAGGAGTTAAAAGAATTGTAGCAATTTCTCCACCCATGAGGAATGGAGAGGTGGATCCAATGACTCTAGTAGCCGCTGATATATGTAATGTAGATGAATTCTATCGAATAGGAGGAGCACAGGGAATAGCAGCACTAGCGTTTGGAACAAACGCAATAAAGAGCGTTAACAAGATTGTTGGTCCGGGTGGAATATTCGTTACTCATGCAAAAATGGTCGCCTCACGACATGTTTCGATAGATATGATTGCAGGTCCAACAGAACTCGTAGTTTATTCTGATGATGAGGCTCATCCAAGGTTTGTTGCTCGTGACCTAATTTCTCAGGCGGAGCACAGTGTTGATACTCTCTGTGGTTTGGTAACTACCTCTGAAGTTATCGCTGATGGAGTTAAATCAGAACTTGTTTCAATTATTAGCAACAGGCACGAACCGCTCGCTAGGTCAGACATAGTCAAAAGAAGCATACGAAATAACGGATTTATCGCAATATGTAAAAATGAGGCTTCGGCAGTTGAGTTTATTAATGAACTCGCACCTGAACATCTACAAATAATAAGTAAGAATGCAAAGAATCTTGCAAATAAAATTACGTCAGCGGGGTTGGTTCTGCTTGGTGAATACACTCCATCTTCAGCAAGCGATTACGTACTTGGTTCGAACCACGTGCTTCCAACATCTGGATTTGGAAAGTCAAGAGGATCTCTTTCCATTTTAGACTTTATTAAAATCACTAATAGGTTAGAATTATCAAGAAGAGGTTTAGTAGATGCAGAGCCTTTTTTGAAGGAAATTACATTCGCAGAAGGCTTACTTAATCATTACGAAGCAGTAAGGGAAAGAACTACTACATGAGCTGGTTTTCTAAAAGACTAGCAGAAATTTCGAGTTTACAAGCCTATGTAAAACCCTCTGTGTCCCCTGGTACAGTAAAACTAGATGCTAATGAGAATTTAGCAGTTGATAAGAATTTTTTATATAAGATTGCATCTCAGGCGCTTATCAGTATCGACTTTCGTCAATATCCTATAGAACAACTCGAGGAAGTCTATGAACAGTTTGGAAGATTCTTGGGCATGGACAAGAAATATGTTGGTGTGGGTAATGGGTCGGACCAAATAATTGAAGCCTTAATGTCCACAGTGGCTAGAGGTAGGAGGGCAACAGTATTTGTTCCTACTTTTTCATATTTTATGAACCGATGTGATTTACATAATGTGAAGGTGGAAGCTATCCCTCTAAATAAGGAAGATAATTCTCTAAATAAATCAGATTTTCTAAAGGCTGCAAATAGATCAGATATGGTCTATATTTGTTCTCCGAATAATCCCACCGGCAATCAATTTGGGGAAGATGTAGTACTAGAAGTTTTGGAAGCATTGAAGGATAAACTAGTTCTACTGGACGAGGCCTATGTAGAGTTCGCAAACTATTCTCTCGTATCTCAGGTACGTAAACATAGCAACTTGGTAGTATTGCGTACACTCTCAAAGGCATTTGGATTAGCCGGAGCAAGGATCGGCTACTTGGTTTCGAATGAAGAGCTTGCTGAAATTTTTCGATCCAATATTCAGTCACCGTATCCGCTAAATAGCTTCTCGATAAAAATTGCTAGCCTTATGTTAGCAAATAGTAAGTATATCTTTGATACTGTCAATTTTATAAAAACTGAAAGAGATCGAGTATACAATGATCTCTCAGAGATTGAAGGTCTAAATGTTTACAAATCAGATGCAAATTTTATTTTTTTTGAATCTTTTCGGGTGTACAGTAATATCGTGCAAGAGCTAACAAAACGGGAGGTACAAGTAAAAATGTTTGGAAATCTTGATAACTACGAGGGTTGTATCAGAGTTACTATAGGAACCCCCGAAATGAACAATATGTTTTTGGAATCGATTCGTACTGCGATAGAGAAAAAGCCAGGAATATGAATATACTCGTGGAATCAATTCTCTACACTTTTTAATAGGACATGTTACCGGATTCTATTATATTTGATGTTGATGGGGTCTTAATAGATATAAGACGATCATACAATCTAGCAATAAAGAATACTGTTACCTTTATTCTAAACCAGATTAGTCCTGAACTACACTATACTAATTTGGTAACTGATAAAATTATTGCCGAGCTCAGACAAACTGGCGGTTTTAACAATGATGTTGATACTTGTTACGCCATCCTTTTAGTAGTGCTTTCCAGTGAACAAGGTCACCTAATTGAAGCCCGAAAATTTGTCTCTTTGATGACTAAAAGTCTCAATGGACTAGGGATAAAGTATGTAGAAGAGTTTCTCGCTTCATGTGTGTCTAAACACAAGATCAATATGTACAAGCGTCTCTTAAATTACCCCTCATCGGTTGGCAAGAGTCTCCTTGCGACGGTATTTGATGAAATTTTCTATGGTCCTGAGCTATTCTTAAAGCAACATAAAATAAAGCCGCGATACTATTTTGGAGATCCGCTCATCGACAACGATAAAATAATAATAAAAAAAGAAACAATGAGCAAACTCTGGCAATTATTTGATGGTAAAATCTCAGTTGTTTCAGGACGAAGTAAATTAGCTGTAGAATATTCACTAGAGACGATACTTGAGTATATAAATATAGGTGCTTGCGTATTTTTAGAAGACGAATTAAGAAAACATGCCAAACCTAGTCCATACGCCTTGCATAGGGCTACAAAGATGCTATCTTCTAAGAGTGCGATATATGTCGGAGATTCGTTGGAAGATTTATTAATGACAAAATTAGCTGAAAAAAGGTACAATCTAAAAATGACATTTATTGGGGCTTATAAATACAGTTTCGATCCTGCAAGAACTATTCATCTGCTTGTTACTAATGGAGCCCGTGCAATGATAAGAACTGTAAATCAGTTGCCGAATATGTTAAATAAAGTAGATATGGAGCTTTGACATTATTGACGGATTTGACCTCGAAGTCTCGAAGTGCGCATATAGTGAGAAATACAAGAGAAACATCTCTGACAGTAGACGCTCAGATCGACGGTAATGGGCAATTTTCGGTCAAGACAGATATAAATTTTTTAGATCATCTGATTTCTACGATAGGTAGGCACAGTATGATAGACCTTGCCCTTACCGCACAATCGAATGATCATATTGTACACCATGTTATTGAAGATACTGCAATTGCGCTTTCGCAAGCTCTTGATATGGCGCTACTAGAACGCCACAATATAAGAAGATTTGGATACGCGTCAGTTGCAATGGATGATTCCCTTGCATATGTCAGTGTTGATCTTGTGAGGCGTCAATTCCATAAGATTGAATTGCAACTAGTGAATAACATGACTGAAGGAATACTAAAAGAAGATCTAGAACACTTTGTAAGATCTCTAGTACAGAATTTAAACGCATGTACCCACATAGAAGTCAGATATGGAGATAATGATCATCACAAAATAGAGGCGGCTTTAAAGGCATTTGCAGTTGCTTTTCGGATGGCAGTCACTATTGATAACAGGGGAATCGGCGTACCGAGTACTAAGGGTGAAATTTGAATAATGCTGAGAATAGCTCTATTTGATTACGGCGCAGGAAATTTGTATAGTCTGAAAGCAGCACTTGAAAGAAATACTGGCGTACAAACTTCTATAATAAGCAAAATGAAAAATCTCCGGGATTATGACGGGCTGATTTTACCGGGTGTAGGAAATTTTGATCCTGCTATCATTTCAATTGGTGAAGATAAAGAGCTATTTACAACAGCAGTAAAGGACAGAATCCCGATACTCGGAATATGCCTAGGTATGGAAATGCTATTTAACAGGAGCGAAGAGGGAAAGCTTGATGGATTGGCCATACTAGATGGGGAGGTGATCATGCTGAACAGAAAACTCACAAAGATACCACATATGGGATGGAACACCCTAAAAATAGAACGGAATGGAGGTAAACTATTAGATGGCATTTCAAATGGCTCGTGGGTTTATTTTGTTCATTCTTACCGTATATCACCAAGTGATAAGCGGATGATCACCGCAAATTCAGAATATGGAATCACGATACCTGCCTCCATAGAAAAAGAAAACTTGTATGGCACACAATTTCATCCAGAAAAGTCTGGCCAGACCGGAGCGATCATAATAAGGAATTTCTTAAATATATGTCGTGAGAAGCAATGAAAATAGTTCCGTCTATTGATCTTCTAGGAGGTAACGTGGTTAGACTCGTCAAAGGCAACATAGAAGATAAAATAATTTACAGTAGTGACCCGATAAGCATAGCAAAAAAATGGGAAGAACAAGGTGCTGATCTATTGCATATTGTGGATCTAGATTCGGCACTGAGAACTGGCAATTCCAACATCAGTCTGATTTCAAATGTGATCAATTCACTACACATTCCGGTTCAAATCGGCGGAGGGATCAGATCTGTAGACAGCATAAAGCATATGCTGGACATGGGTGTATCTAAGGTGGTAGTAGGAACCATGGCATTTAAAGAACCCAATTCTCTAAAACGCATTGCTAAGACACTATCCTCAAAGATCGTCATCTCGATAGATCAATTAAATGGGATGATCATGGTGGACGGGTGGCGTGAGGCTTCTGGCTTTGATATTTTACATGGTATCAATATGTTCATGAATATGGGATTAAATGAGTTTCTTTTTACAAGTATTGATAGGGATGGCACCTTGACAGGACCTGATGTAGAAAGTTTATCGGTAGCGTCTAATATCAAGGATATAAATATAATTGCGAGTGGGGGCATTTCTTCGATCTTGGATATAATAAAAATTAGAAATACTGGGTGCTCGTCCGTGATCCTGGGTCGCGCCATATACGAGGGACGATTCAATGTTGTTCAGGCAAAGGCCTTAGCATAGAAATGCCGCTATCTAAACGAATAATACCTTGTTTGGATGTAGATAATGGTCTTGTAGTTAAAGGAATCCACTTTTCAGATGTGAAAACAGCAGGGGATCCTGTAAAGATGGCCGAAAAATATACCGAACAAGGTGCAGATGAACTTGTATTCTTAGACATTACAGCTTCTCAGGAGGGAAGACGTACAATTCGCGATGTAGTGAGAAATGTGGCTAGCGTCATAAATATTCCCTTTACTGTAGGCGGAGGAATAAGTAACCTCGAAGATGCTCGAGAGATTCTGCGGAGTGGCGCCGACAAAGTATCAGTCAATACGGCGGCAGTTAAGAATCCAGCACTAGTAACACAATTAATGGAGATATTTGGCAGGCAGTGCGTTGTAGTGGCAATAGACGCAAAATGGAAATCTCAAAGACACGAAATAAAAGAAGAGAGCCAAAAATTCTTGAATAGAAATGGAAAGGGTAGCAATAACTACGAGGTAATGATCTACGGGGGCAAAAAAGAAACCGATCTGGATGCGATCCAATGGGCTAAAGAGGTAGAAGGGTTGGGAGCAGGAGAGATTCTTTTAACAAGCGTTGATGCTGACGGTACCGAGGATGGTTATTGTATAGAGTTGACAAATTTAATATCAAATGCAGTTCGAATACCGGTAATCGCTTCTGGAGGATGTGGCAAACCAGAACATATCCTTAAACTATTCAAAGAAACAGATGCAGACGCAGCCCTTGCTGCATCGATTTTTCATTACGACAAATATACCGTAGGTAAAGTAAAGTCCTTTTTAGACGAAAGCGGAATTACAATTAGATTATAATTCATATCCGATTTCACAAAGTTACAATAAAATTTATAATAAAATGATTCGCTATTGCAGGTTTTAGGCTGCTTTAACTTACAGCAGGTAGATAAGGCACACACAACCATATAGCCAATAAAAAATAATCTAGCAAATGAGGATTAGATTCTACCATTGAATTTCGAAGACTAGCAACTCATGTATAACAATTCTAGAAGACCATAGAACAACATATTTTAGTTAGAATATCTGGCTTTATATTTCGAATTTCAATTGTGATCAAAATGCAGTGGCAGTGATCTGTCCAGAATCGATTCGCCTATTTTCAGTTTAACAAAATTATCTGTATATATCGGAGGTTCGCATAAGTAAATGATATCGACTCAATAGAGTTACCTAATGCCGTTTCTGTAATAAGTAGCAGTCATCACGACCGTTGAAAGGTAGTGTAGCAAATCTGTT
>C688J18823_10000525_pt1 | contig 22343 bp, 24 predicted proteins | sample HopSoiMetagenom1_FD_18823 | JGI IMG/M metagenome (IMG submission 18823) | reverse complement strand
CGGCGGGCCTATCGGCGAGCCAATCGTGAGGACTTGCTGCGCCATCTCGCCGAGGACACCACCCCGCCGGCGGCGACGCCGGGCGAGGAGCAAGCGACCGTCCTGTTCGTCGACCTGGCGAGCTTCACGCCATTGACCGCAACGATGGGTGATCGTGCCGCGGCCGATGTGCTGCGCAGGTTTAGCAGCACGGTGCGCGGCTGCGCAGCCCGGCACGGCGGCCGGATTCTCAAGCAGATCGGCGATGCGTTCATGCTGATGTTCGGAAAGCCCAGGGACGCCATCGAGTTCGGCCTGGCTGTCGACAGTGTCATCGAAACCGAGCCCCAATTTCCGGCTCTGCACATCGGCGCACACCATGGCACTGTGCTCTACCGCGAGGGCGACTATGTCGGCGCCACGGTCAATCTGGCCGCCCGGGTGGCGTCGGCCGGTGTCGCAGGACAGTTCCTGATCACTCAAGACCTCCATAACGCGGCCGGGGAACTCGCCGACACCCAGTTCACTTTATTGTCCCCACGACGGCTGAAGGGCATTGCAGATCCGATACGCCTCGTCGAGGTACGCCGCCGCAATCCCGACCGGGCGAACCGTGAAACCGATCCGGTGTGCGGTCTGCTTCTGCGCCCGGACGACGTGACAACTCGCGCCGTGTGGCAGGGTGTCACCTACGCCTTCTGCTGTGCGATTTGCCAGCAGGCCTTCGCTGAGGACCCGGCCAAATTCCTTCCCGCGCACCAGTAATAGCCACGCGACACCCTCCCGAACATCGATCGGTCTCTGTGTGCTTATTTGGCGGCGTCAGCGACGGCGGCTCGCAGCGTGTCGGGGTTCGGGTTCGAGATCTCCTTGCCGTTAACCGACACGGTTGGGGTGTGGTTGATTCCGGAACTGGTCGCCTTGGCCGTGTTGGCGTCGACGTAGTCGGCGTATTTGTGCGAGGAAATGCATTGCGCGACTTGGTCGCCCACGATGCCCACCGAGCGGGCGATGTCGATGATCTTGTCGTCGGTGAGTCCGGCGCCGCCCTCGGGTGCCTGTTGGTTGAACATCGCGGTGTGCCACGCCGGCCACTTACCGATGTCGGCCTCAGCTACGCAGTAGGCCGCGCTTGCCGCCCGGGTCGAGTAGTTGGTGGATGACATGCGGTTGAGTATGGCGATCGGCCGATAGTCGACCGCTGCGGGGCCTTTGGCGATGTCGGCCAGCGCGGCAGCGCTGGTGGCCTCGAAGTTCTTGCACGCCGGACACTGGAAGTCTTCGACCGCACTCACGACGACCTTGGCATCGCGTGGCCCGATTCTGATCGAACCGTCACTGCTCGCCGCTGGCGGAGGCGGCCCGACGGACACATTCTTCTCGGAGTTCTTGTGCACCAGGGTAATTGCGATCACCGCAATGAACGCGAGAACCACCGCGCCCATGGCCAAGGGCACGAGCAGGCGACGCCGGTCGGTTCCGCCGAGCCCGGCCATCACCCGGGCGCCGTCCTTGTTCTTGGGCCTGTTCGGCGGTTTCTTTTGCGCGCTCATCGCGGCTGCCCGCCCGCCGGCACCGCACCATCGGCCGTGGCGGCTTCAGCTGCTGCCGGGCGCGATCGTGGGTCCGGCCGCCCTGCGGGCCGTTGGTCGCCATGAGGGCGATCGCGCCGATGCGGAGTTGTCATCGCCGCCGCCAACCCAACCATGACTCCTCCTACCCAGCCCTGCGGACGGCCACGATGTTCTACTGTCTACGTACCTACATAGCAGATTCGACGCTGCCTACACCGCCGAGTACGAGGCCGTCCTCACCGGCGCCTCACACCCCGCGAGCCAGCCAACCCCGGCCCTCGCAACCGAGTAGGAACAAAACCTGGGGTAGTTCAGGTGCCGACCAGAATGTCACTCACCGCACCACCGCGATGGCTACCCGCCGCCGCTCGGCCGGTGGGCCATGATGGCTGCACTTCGCATGATCGCCCGTCCTGTACTACTATCTACGTACGTAGACAGTACCGATTNTTATCGAGGGGCGCCACAGTGCGCGACGTAGGCTTGATGCCGACATCCGGGAGGCCACACGTGCGGATACGAGGATTCGGTGAACTGGAGGCGGTCATCATGGACCGCATCTGGAACCGTGCCGCTGCAACGCCAACCACAGTGCGAGAAATCTTCGACGAACTCGCGGCCGAACGCGACATCGCCTACACCACCGTGATGTCGACAATGGACAACCTGCACACCAAGGGCTGGCTCGCTCGGGAGCGTGACGGGAAGGCCTACCGATACTGGCCCACACTGTCGCGAGAGCAACATAGTGCGCGCCTGATGTCAGAAGCCTTGGAGGCCGGTGGACGCCCCGATCTGGTGCTGAGTCACTTCGTTGAGCAGATTGGTCCGGAGGAGTCCGAACGACTCCGCGCGGCACTTCGTCGGCCCGGAAAACGAGCGGATAAGCGGTGAGCATCGCCGCCTGCCTGCTGCTGTACAGCTTCACGGTCATCGTGGTGGGGCCACCGGTGCTGCGGTTGCTCACCCGCGGTGGGCAGGCGCCACGTTTCGGTGTCGCCGCGTGGCTGACAGCGGTCGCCAGCGTACTGCTGACATGGGCGGCGGCCGTGGTGCTGGTCGTTGTCGATGTTGGGCGCCACTGGAACCAGCGGGGCGGCCTCATTCTCGTTTCATGCCTGATGCGGTTGCACGCCGTTGCGGTGGGCGATGCCGGTGTGGTGCCCCAAATCGCGCTGCTCGCAGCAGCAGTGGCCGTCGTTGCCGCCGCGGTATTCATCGGTGTGCGGCTGGCACGGACGGTGTCGCGCTTACGTGTGCGCGCCCACGAGCATGCTGACGCGGTTCGGATCGTGGGCCGTCGCACCGGTCACAGTGACGTGGTCGTTCTCGACGCGATGAAACCGGCCGCCTACTGTGTGTCCGGTCGGCCGCCGGCCATCGTCGTCACATCGGGTGCACTGGCTGCGCTGGACGATCACCAGCTCGGTGCCGTCGTTGCCCATGAGCGAGCGCATCTCGCCGGGCATCACCCGAATGTGGTTGCGACGCTGCGGAGTTTGGCGATGGTGTTCCCGCAATTTCCGCTTATGGCCGTAGCGCCTCGCGAAGTGGCGCGGCTGCTGGAAATGTGCGCCGATGATGCGGCCGCCCGTCAGCACGGAAGCCGCGCTTTGTTGTCCGGGCTACTCGCATTGTCCGGCGCTGCTCCCGCTGAAGCACTCGGCGCGGCCGACGTCGCTGTGCTGAGTCGCGCCGAGCGCCTGATCGTGCCGTCGGCCGTGCATGCGAGGGTCCGCGCATCCGCTGCACTGGCGGGCGCGCTGGCGATCATCGCGGCGGGACCAGTGATGACTGCCGTGCTGGCGTCCTCAGGTGCCCTCATGTGCGGCCTCTGAGGCGTTCTGCCTCCGAGGCGCGGCGAGTGAGGTCCCGTGGTTTTTGAGCGACCAAACAGAAAGGACCCGGAGGGATTTAGGGAAGGCGGTCGATGATGATGATGTGGTACGGCGGCGACTGGGGCTGGGGTGGATGGGTCCTGATGACTGTCGCCATGATTGTCTTCTGGGCGCTGTTGATCACTGCCGTGGTGTTGTTGGTGCGATACGTGGCCTCGCCGTCGCGCAGCGGTAACGCCAATCCGAGTGCAACGCCGGCCGGTGCTGAGGATGTTCTCGCACAGCGCTACGCGCGCGGCGAGATTGACGATGACGAGTATCGACGGCGCCTAACGCTGATCCGCGAAAATCGTTGATCGTCATGGCTTCTCAATCACGGCTCTCCCGCCGAGCCGCCCTTGCTGCGCTTGGTGCCGGCACCGTCCTGGGCCTAGGCTATGCCTTACGAGGCATCCTCGGATCGCCGACACCAGCCATTCGACTCACCGACGACGGTGGCGGCATGATGGGCGTCTCTGCAGGGGACATGTCTCGCTATATGGAGATGTTCAACCGGCACAACGAGATAATTCGCTCTGTCGAAGAAATCCCGGGCGGAGTGCGCACCACCACGCAATCGAACTCGCCAGACCTTGCTGCGCAGCTCCAAGCGCACGTGTCGAGCATGTACTCACACGTTGGGCAGGGTGCCGAGGTCATGTGCATGAGCAACAGCCTGCCGACATTGTTTCGAAACGCCGCGAGCTACCGCCGCCAGCTCACGATGACACCCACGGGCGTGATCGCCGAGGAAACCGCCGACGACGCTGAAATCGTGCAAGCCATCCGCGCGCACGCCCGAGAAGTCACCGGGTTCGTGCGCGACGGAATGCCGGCGATGATGCAAGGGATGATGGGCGGCGGCATGATGGTCCCCGGTGCAATGATGGGACCACCCTGATGGAGCGGGATTTCTTGTCCCAGTAGCGGTTCCACCGGGCAGTAGGTTGCTCGGTTGCCATATGGCGGTTCCTCGAGGTCTGGGATCGCGTCGCGTAGGTCGATTATCGCGCTGTTGGACCACAGCATCGGTACATCATTTTCTGGATACAGCAATGCATGTACTATTGCGGCATGGAGACGGCGATTCATAGTGATGCGTTGGCTCGGTTCGGGTATGCGCTCTCGGATACCACGCGCACGCTGATCCTGCTGAGCCTTCGCAAGGCGCCCGGATACCCCTCGGATCTGGCCGAGGAGATTGGGGTGTCACGCCAGATCGTGTCGAATCACCTGGCCTGCCTACGGGGCTGTGGGCTGGTGGTGGCGGTCCCGGAGGGGCGTCGCGCCCGCTATGAGCTTGCCGATCCCCGCATTGGGCACGCCCTCGATGACCTGATTGGTCTCGTTCTTGCCGTGGATCCGGCGTGCTGCCCGCAAGCGCAACAGGAGGGATGCTGCTGATGGCTGAGCTCGGCTTGCCTGGCGTTCGTCCCGTGTTGTCGACCGAGCGCCGCGAGGTGCTCTCGCGGCGGATCCGCTGGTTTGTGGCTGCCACCATCACCTACAACGTCATCGAAGCCATCGTCGCGCTCACCGAAGGCACACGGGTGTCCTCGACCGCGTTGATCGGTTTCGGCCTGGACTCGGTGATCGAGGTGTCCTCTGCGGCCGCGGTCGCGTGGCAATTCGCCGGCATGGACCCCGAAGCCCGCGAGAAGATCGCGCTGCGCATCATCGCCTTCTCATTCTTCGGGCTAGCCCTCTACGTCACCGGCGACGCCATCAGGTCGCTTTTCGGATTCGGCGAAGCCCAGCACTCCCCCGTCGGCATCGGCCTGGCCGCCGCCAGCCTGGTGATCATGCCGGTGCTGTCGTACGCGCAACGCCGCACCGGACGCGAACTTGGCTCGCTCTCAGCGGTCGCCGACTCCAAACAAACCCTGCTCTGCACCTACCTCTCAGCCATCCTGCTGGTCGGGCTGCTGCTCAACAGCTTGTTCGGGTGGTCGTGGGCCGACCCCATCGCCGCTTTGGGCATCGCCGTGATCGCCGTGAGAGAAGGCATCAACGCCTGGAAGGGCGACACCTGCTGCCCTCACCCGTCAACACCAAAACCGCTGCAGGCGAAGAGAACTGCGACTGCTGCGACGACTAACCACACGAAAGAAGCACCGATGGCCCCCGTTTCCGGTCAGGCCCGCGCCGTCTATCGGCAGGAGATGACCGCCGCCAAGACGGCCGACACACCCGATACCCGCTGGCGTCACCTCGAACGGGCCCACATCATCTCCCAGCCAGATCCTTGGCTGCACACCCACAACCACGTCGCGATGCTGGCCTTAGCGCTACGCCAACACGACCGGCGGGAGGCCGTGGGGTAGATCGTGCGCATCATCGTCGCCGCACCCGGATCACTGAGCGGGCGCTACCCCGAAGGCAACACCGGCCGCGTCGCCGCCGGCCTCAGGACACTCATGCCTGTCCCGCCCGACCTCGCCACCGTCCTTGCGTCGGCCGACTGAGGATTTGCGGCCGCCACGGCCGAATTACGACGGCATATCGCCTGTTGGAGAAGACGAATCAGATGCACCTTGAATGGCTTGCCGCGGCCGCGGTGATTGCGGCGCTGTCGCCGCTGTTTGGACACTTTGAGGCGAAATCGCCGCTGTGGACCCGGATAGCGCGGTGGTTGATCTATCTGGCGATCCTGCTGGTAATCGACGTGACCGTGGGGCGGCCGTGGACATGGATATGGGTTTTCGCGTTGCCGCTGATCGGCGCCTCATTCCACTTCGCGTGGTGCCGCACGCATCACATCAACCCGATCACCACCGAACCACGCGACCGCTACTACCAACTACGCGGATGGCAATAGCGCGCCGCTGCCTGCGCCAAATTGCGTGAAGTGTGGATCCGAGAACCAAACGGTGGTGACGTGCCCGCGCACTCTGGCGGTATCGGCCGTCGGGTCTGATTTCCGGGACGGAGAGCTGAGGCACGATGACCTGAAAAGACCGGTGAGAAGCTAGCTTTCGAGACAGGCAGCGCCCTAGCCGTCCGGTCAAGGGGACGGGAGCATGCGGTCGAGCAGATCCTCGACGCGGGCGGTGATGTCGTCTCGGACCAGGCGCATACGTCCGATGCCGTCGATGCCGCGTTCGGATGGTTCGTCAGTGTCCCAGTTCTCGAACCGGGTGACCGCGACCGGCTCGACGAAGGCTTGCCGCCCTAATGTCACCACTACATCAACGGCGTGAACCAATTGCGACTCAATGGGTTTCGGTGTCTGGTCGGTGATGTCCACGCCGACCTCCATCAGTGCCTGGGCGGAGAGCGAATTGATGGCGGTTCCGGGCTGGGTTCCGCCGGAGTAGACGTCAATGGAGTCTGCTGCGATTTTGCGCATCAGCCCGGCGGCCATCTGCGACTTGCCGGCGTTCTTGACGCAGACGAACAGGACGGACGGTTTGGTCGGTTGGTTCACCACTTATCCGATCACCTGGCGGTGACTCCCAGATCGGTCAGCAGGTGGCGGACGCGTTGTTCGATGTCATCACGGATGGGCCGGACGGCGTCGACGGATTGACCGGCGGGGTCTGGCAATTCCCAGTTCTCGTATCGCTTGCCCGGGAAGATGGGGCAGGCGTCGCCGCAGCCCATGGTGATGACGACGTCGGCGGCCTGTACGATCTCGTCGGTCCAGGGTTTAGGGAACTCGCCGGTGATGTCGATGCCCACTTCGGCGATCGCCTCGATCGCCGAGGGGTTGATCTCGTTTCCGGGTTCAGAGCCGCCGGATCAGGCGACGGCGTCGTCTCCGGCCATATGGGTGAAGTAGCCCAGCGCCATCTGGGAGCGGCCAGCGTTGTGGGTGCACAAGAACAGCACGGTGGGCTTGCCGTCGGTGACCTTGCCCTCAACGCGCGCAAGGGCATTGAGCCGTTGGCGGGCGAAGCGTTCTGCCAGTAGAGGCAGGAAGTTGGGGACGGTGGCGCGACCGGCGAACTGGTCGTAGGAGGAGTGCAGAAACCGTTCGATTGTTTCCACCCCGAAGGTGCCGTCGTAGTCGCGCCGCAGCCGGGTGGCCGCTGTCTTCAGGGCGACCTGTTGGTCGATGGATAGGGCGCGACGCAGATCGTGAGTGACGGGGGTGTCTGTCATGGCGAACTCCTGTGTTCGGTCTCGAGATTGGTGGCCGCGCTGGTGAGGTGATGGGGTACCACCACGTCGTCGGCTGTCCGGGCGGCGTCGGGGTAAAGGGCGGCGATCAGAGTGAGACCGACCCCTGCGCCGACGATTTGGGCAAGGATGAAGCCCGGCGCTGATGCGGGCGCGATGCCGGCGAAGGTGTCAGAGAACATGCGCCCGACGGTCACCGCAGGGTTGGCGAACGAGGTTGAGCTGGTGAACCAGTAGGCCGCGCCGATGTACGCGCCGACAGCCGCGGCGGATAGCGCCGCTCGCCCGCTACGGGCCAGCGCGAAGATCAGCGCGATCAGCCCAGCAGTGGCGACGACCTCGCCGACGAGATGACCGGTCGTGATGCGGTCCTTGGTGGCGATCTCGAACACTTGGCGGTCGAACATGATGTTGGCCAGGACCGCGTCCACCACGCCGCCCAGTGATTGAGCGATCGTGTAAGAGACGACGTGGCTGGTGCTGATACCGGTCCCGGCGCGACGTCCGAGCAGCCAGTCCGCCGCCGACACGACCGGGTTTAAGTGCGCACCGGAGACCGGCCCGAACAGCAGGATCAGGACAGCCAGGCCCAACACCGTGGCGGTGGAGTTCTCTAAGAGCTGTAGTCCGACGTCGTTCGGCGAAAGGCGTTGTGCCGCAATACCGGAGCCGACAACCACGGTGACGAGCACTGCGGTGCCGGTGAACTCGGCGAGCAACCGCCGGGGCAGCAGGACGGGATGATTCACGAGCTGCTCGTCAGAACGGTATTGGTGTCAAGCAGCAGCGAGAGCTGTTGGAGCGCATCAGCGACGACCCGGTAGTAGACCCAGGAGCCGCGCCGTTGGCTGTCCAGTAGACCGGCGGTGCGCAGGATCTTCAGATGATGGGAGATGGTCGGCTGGGTCAGGTCAATCCCGGCGGACAAATCGCACACGCACGCCTCACCACCGGCGTGGCTGGCGACCACACTGAGCAGCCGAAGCCGCACCGGATCAGACAAGGCCTTGAGTTTGACGGCCAGTTCGGCGGCAGCCTCGGCCGACAGCGGCTCCCTGGCGAGCGGGGCGATCACACATCCGGACGCATCGATGAACTGCAGCGCTGACTTCGACACACATCGATATTGATGGATATCGAATCAATGCATAAACGAACACCTGGTGAACTGTGCGCCGGCGACTAGTGCCGCCAAACCTTGATGGCCGAGACGAGCAGCAACACAGCCAGGATCGCGATCAGCAGCGCGCTCGAGACGACACCGAGCAGCAAGCCGCCAACCACGGTGCCGAGGACAGAACCGGCAGCCATGGTGAGCACAAACGCCATGTTGTGGCGCAACACCGTGAAACTGGCGTCTTGGCTGTATCGGCTGAACTAACTCTTTGCGGTCGGCCCAGCGGAGGTAATCCGGCTCGGCGCCGACGGGCCCTCGCCAGAGCTCCCACCCGCCGTGGCGGGCTCGAAAATAAAACGGCCTGCCGCCGCTATCGAGACCCTCAACCTGCTGGGGTAACGCGCCATAACGCCAGAAGTCGGATGCGTCGCTCGATTCACCAGTTATCTGCGTATCGTCGCAAGCCGCAGGTCGCGCGTGCGAGCACTTTTCTCCCCACCAGATGCCGTTTCTAGCTCCGTGGGGAGAAGTTGGTGTGTTGTCGTGATCGCGCGCGACCGGATACTGGTTGGCACATTCTTGGCACAGCGGGGGTTCCCCGTCTCGGCGGATAACCACGTTTGAACTGGGAGAAAGGGGTGGGCGCGGACGGGATCGAACCGCCGACCGCTGGTGTGTAAAACCAGAGCTCTACCACTGAGCTACGCGCCCTTGCCGGGCAGGCTACAGGTCGATGACGTGCAGGTGGAAATTCACGAACCCGACTGCAGCGCCTTGAGCGCATCCGTCCACACGGCCTGATCGCGCGGCTCCCCTGGCTGCTTCATTTCGGCGAACCGGATCACGCCCGAGCGGTCCACGACGAAAGTGCCGCGGTTGGCGAAGCCGGCGTCGTCGTTGAACACGCCGTAGGACTGCGCGACCGCGCCGTGCGGCCAGAAGTCGGACAGCAGGGGAAAGGTGAAGCCGCTCTGCGTCGCCCAGATCTTGTGGGTCGGCGGCGGGCCCACCGAGATCGCCAGCGTGGCGGTCTCGTCGTTCTCGTAGGACGGCAGCTGGTCGCGGATCTCGTCCAGCTCACCCTGGCAGATGCCGGTGAACGCGAGCGGAAAGAACACCAGCAGCACGTTCTTGTCGCCGCGGAACGTGCTCAGCGTGACGGACCGGCCATTCTGGTCCTTGAGCGTGAAGTCCGGCGCCTCGGTGCCTTCAGCCAGCACTAGCGCCTTCCCGCCGCCTTGGACTTCGGCTGCACCAGCCTGCTCGCGCTCCAGTCGCCGAGATTGGCTGACGACGTTTGCATCAGGCCGGCCGTCGGAGCGGATTCGGCGATCTCGGCCGGCTGCACGTGACCCGGCTTGCCGGTCTTCGGCGTGACAACCCAGATCACGCCGTCGTCTGCCAGCGGGGTGATGGCATCCATCAGCCGGTCGACGAGGTCGCCGTCGCCGTCGCGCCACCACAACAACACGACGTCGATGACCTCGTCGGCGTCCTCGTCTAGCAGCTCGCCGCCACACGCCTCTTCGATGTCGGCCCGGATGTCGTCGTCGGTGTCCTCGTCCCAGCCCAACTCCTGCACAACCTGATCTTTTTGGATGCCCAGTCTGCGGGCGTAGTTCGGGGCGTCATCCGCCGCGACCACGGTCGGTCCTCCTTCAGCCAGCTCGAGCGCAGGATGCGCTCGGCGATGTCTGAGCCCTATCGTCGCACGCCGGGGGGCGAACACCGACGACCGGCGGTCAGGTTCATCGATATGCCGCGTCGCACAGGTTCAGCGCGGTGGTCTTTGTGTCGTTCAGTTTGGTGATCGCCGCGTTGAATTCGTCGGGCCCGTAGTTGCCTGCGATCGCGGTCCCCAGCCCCCTGGCCGCGTCGACCCACGCCGTGAGCGCGTCCCTGAGGTTGGGGGCCAGCGGGTCGGACAAGCTTCGCGCAACCAGATCGGCGCTGTGGTTGAGCGCATCGATGGCGGGGGGCGCCTTGGCCGCCGCATCGCCGCCGTTCTTGTTGACGGCTTCGACGTAGTTGTTCACCGCGGTGATGGCGTCCACGCTGGATGAACTCAATGCTTCACACGACGAGTGGATCGCCTGCGTGGTGAGCGACTCCTGGCGTTGGGATTCGCGGGAGCTCGAGCTTTCGGCCGACTCCTCGATCGAAGCGGACACCGACGCCCGATACACCGGTGCGTCGGCCCGATCGACCGTGGGACTGCCCGATGTGACGCTGTTGCAGCCGACGATGATCATCGCCGTGGCTGCCAGCGTGCCCATCACCAGGGCCGCGATCCGCAGCCGCTTGCGGGACGACCCTCCGATCAGCACGGTCTGCAGACGTTACCGGTTCGTACCGGCGGTCGCGGGTTCATTCACTCCGCACACCCGGCAGTGCGAGTGGGGCACGATGGGGGGACGATAGAGGGCGCCACAAGCAAAGAAGCACCTATACCGCCTAACAAGGAGCGGAAGTTGACCACCGAGTTCGCGCGCCAGGACCTGGCCCAAAACTCCAGCACCGCAGCCGAACCCGATCGGGTTCGGGTGATTCGTGAAGGCGTCGCATCGTATCTGCCCGACATCGATCCGGAAGAGACCTCCGAATGGCTGGAGTCGTTCGATGAGTTGCTGGCGCGGTCGGGGCCTGCGCGGGCGCGCTACCTGATGTTGCGGTTGCTGGAACGCTCCGGCGAACAGCGGGTGGCCATTCCCGCACTGACGTCGACCGACTACGTGAACACCATCCCGACCGAACTCGAGCCGTGGTTTCCCGGCGATGAGGACGTCGAGCGGCGCTACCGGGCGTGGATCCGATGGAACGCCGCGATCATGGTGCACCGGGCACAGCGTCCGGGAGTCGGTGTGGGAGGCCATATTTCGACCTATGCGTCGTCGGCGGCTCTGTACGAAGTCGGCTTCAACCACTTCTTCCGCGGCAAGGCGCATCCGGGCGGCGGCGATCAGGTGTACATCCAGGGCCATGCCTCGCCGGGTATCTACGCGCGCGCATTTCTCGAGGGCCGGCTAACCGCTGACCAACTCGACGGCTTCCGCCAGGAGCACAGTCATCCCGGCGGCGGGCTGCCGTCCTACCCCCATCCCCGCCTGATGCCGGACTTCTGGGAGTTCCCCACGGTGTCGATGGGCCTTGGCCCGATGAGTGCGATCTATCAGGCCCGGTTCAACCACTACCTGCATGACCGGGGCATCAAGGACACCTCCGACCAGCACGTCTGGGCCTTCCTCGGCGACGGCGAGATGGACGAGCCGGAAAGCCGCGGCCTGGCCCACGTCGCCGCGCTGGAGGGCCTGGACAACCTGACGTTCGTGATCAACTGCAACCTGCAGCGCCTCGACGGTCCGGTTCGCGGAAACGGCAAGATCATCCAGGAGCTGGAGTCGTTCTTCCGGGGTGCGGGCTGGAACGTCATCAAGGTGGTGTGGGGCCGCGAATGGGATGCCCTGCTGCATGCCGACCGCGACGGCGCGTTGGTCAACCTGATGAACAGCACACCGGACGGTGACTACCAGACCTACAAGGCCAACGACGGGGCCTACGTCCGCGACCACTTCTTCGGCCGCGACCCGCGCACCAAACAACTGGTCGAGAAGATGTCGGACACCGAGATCTGGAACCTCAAGCGCGGCGGCCACGACTACCGCAAGGTTTACGCCGCCTACCGCGCGGCCACAGAGCACAAGGGTCAGCCCACGGTGATCCTGGCCAAGACCATCAAGGGTTACTCGCTGGGCGCACACTTCCAGGGCCGCAACGCCACCCACCAGATGAAAAAGCTTGCGATTGAAGACCTCAAGTACTTCCGGGACGCCATCCGTATCCCCGTCAGCGACGAGGAACTCGAGAAGAACCCGTATCTGCCGCCGTACTTCCACCCGGGTCCGGAGGCGCCGGAGATCCGCTACATGCTGGAGCGCAGGCGGGCGCTCGGTGGGTTCGTACCGGAGCGGCGCACCAAGTCAAAGGTGCTCACGCTGCCCGGTCGGGACGCCTACAAGGCGCTCAAGAAGGGGTCGGGCAACCAAGAGGTGGCCACCACGATGGCGACCGTGCGGACGTTCAAAGAACTGTTGCGCGACAAGCAGATTGGGCCGCGCATCGTTCCCATCATCCCGGACGAGGCGCGCACTTTCGGCATGGACTCGTGGTTCCCGAATCTTAAGATCTACAACCGCAACGGCCAGCTGTACACGTCCGTCGACGCCGAATTGATGTTGGCGTACAAGGAAAGTGAAATCGGCCAGATCCTGCACGAGGGCATCAATGAGGCCGGCTCGACGGCGTCATTCATCGCGGCGGGCACGTCGTACGCGACGCAAAACGAACCGATGATCCCGGTCTACATCTTCTATTCGATGTTCGGTTTCCAGCGCACCGGCGACGAGTTCTGGGCTGCCGCCGATCAGATGACCCGCGGCTTCGTCCTCGGGGCGACCGCAGGCCGCACCACGCTCACCGGGGAGGGCCTGCAGCACGCCGACGGGCACTCGCTGCTGCTGGCCTCCACCAACCCGGCGGTGGTTTCCTACGACCCAGCGTTCGCCTACGAGATCGCCTACATCGTGGAGAGCGGTCTGCACCGCATGTACGGCGAGAATCCGGAGAACGTCTACTTCTATCTGACGATCTACAACGAGCCGTACGTGCAGCCGGCCGAACCCGAGGGTCTCGACGTCGAGGCGCTGCTGCGCGGCATCTACCGCTACCGGCAGGCGCCGGAGAAGCGCACGCACGTCGCCCAGATCCTCGCCTCTGGTGTCGCCATGCCCGAAGCGCTGCGTGCGGCGAACCTGCTCGCCGACGAGTGGGATGTCGCGGCCGACGTGTGGTCGGTGACGAGTTGGGGTGAGCTCAACCGCGACGGCGTGCAGATAGAGAAGGAACGACTGCGCCATCCCGAGCGGCCCGCGGGAACTCCGTACATCACCACGGCGCTCGCGGAGGCTGCGGGACCGGTGGTTGCGGTGTCGGACTGGATGCGCGGCGTTCCGGAGTTGATCCGGCCGTGGGTGCCGGGCACCTACATCACACTGGGCACCGACGGCTTCGGGTTCTCCGACACCCGTCCTGCGGCGCGGCGGTACTTCAACACCGACGCGGAGTCGGTCGCCGTCGGAGTCCTCGAGGGCCTGGCGCGCGACGCGAACATCGATGAATCGGTCGCGGTCGAGGCCGCCCGCAAGTACAAGATCGACGACGTGATGGCCGCGCCGGAGCAGACGTCGGACCCCGGAGTGGCTTAGGCCACGACATTAGGCCGCGCGTCGCCTGATGACAGCGGCCTCGTTAGCGTCGCCGGAGGCGACACGACGTTATAGGAAACTAACAGCGTAATGGCGTAGCTTTTAGGGATGCCCGACAATAGGTACATCCCGCCGAAGTCGACGGTCGAAGTACTGGAGACCGTCCCCGATTCGGTGTTGCGTCGGCTGAAGCAGTACTCGGGCCGGCTGGCTACCGAGGCGGTGCACGCTTTGGAGGAGCGGCTGCCGTTCTTCGCCGACCTCGAGGCGTCGCAGCGCGCCAGCGTCCAATTGGTGGTCCAGACCGCGGTGGTCAACTTCGTCGAGTGGATGCGCAACCCGCAGAGCGATGTCGGCTATACGGCCCAGGCCTTCGAGGTGGTCCCCCATGATCTGCGGCGGCGCATCGCACTGCGACAATCCGTCGAGATGGTGCGCACCACGATGGAGTTCATGGAGGAAGTGGTGCCGCTGCTGGCCCGGTCGGAGGAGCAGCTGACGGCGATGACGGCCGGAATCCTGCGCTACAGCCGGGATTTGGCGTTCGCCGCGGCCACCGCCTACGCGGACCAGGCCGAGGCGCGCGGTGCGTGGGACACCCGGATGGAGGCCAACGTCGTGGACGCCGTCGTCCGCGGTGACACCGGACCCGAGCTGCAGTCCCAGGCCGCCGCGCTGAACTGGGACGCCACCGCCCCGGCCACCGTGGTTGTGGGTCTGCCCCAACCGGACCGCATCGACCTCGCCAGCGACGACGTTCACGACGTCGTCGACCGTAACGGGCGTGCCGCCTTATCGGATGTGCACGGCACCTGGCTGGTGGCCATCGTCTCGGGCTCGCTCGCGCCGACCGACCGGTTTCTCGCCGAGTTGCTCGGGGTGTTCGCCGACGGGCCGGTGGTGATCGGGCCGACGGCGACGACGCTGGGCGCCGCGCATGTCAGCGCCACCGAGGCGATCGCCGGAATGAATGCCGTCGCGGGCTGGAGCGGGGCGCCACGGCCGGTATCAGCGCGGGAGTTACTGCCCGAACGTGCACTGCTGGGTGATCTGACCGCGATCTCAGCGCTGGAGGCGGAGGTGATGCGCCCGCTGGCCGACGCCGGTCCGGCACTCACCGAGACGCTCGACGCGTATTTGGACTCGGGCGGCGCGATCGAGGCCTGCGCCCGCAAATTGTTCGTTCATCCAAATACCGTCCGCTACCGGCTCAAACGTATCGCCGACTTCACCGGTCGCGATCCCACACTTCCGCGCGACGCGTACGTGCTGCGCGTCGCGGCGACGGTGGGCAGGCTCGGTCGTCAGGCACACCACCCCAGCACGTCAAATACCGCGTCGGGCCTGCTGCGAACCAGCCGGCAGGGGCCGCAGCAAGGGGAACGCGCGGTGTGAAAGGTTGCGGAGCGGTATCGGTGGAGTCGCATCACATGCCGTTTTGTGGAGGACCTACAAAAACATAAGACAAGGTTCATAATCTCTTACACCGCGCAAAACCGTCTTCACAGTGTTCTCTTAAAGAGTGCTTGCACTCCTCGCGCCCGGACAGGGCTCCCAGACTCCCGGCATGCTCGCCGCGTGGCTCGAGCTGCCCGGTGCTGCCGAGCGTCTCGCTAGCTGGTCGGAGATCAGCGGCCTGGACTTGGTGCGCCTGGGCACCACCGCGACCGCCGAGGAAATCACCGATACCTCCGTGACCCAGCCGCTCGTGGTGGCTGCGACGCTGCTGGCCCACGAGGAGCTGAGCCGGCGCGGGTTGCTCGCAGATACGGACACCGTGGTGGCCGGCCATTCGGTCGGCGAGATCGCCGCATACGCGATCGCCGGTGTCATCTCCGACGACGACGCCGTCAAGCTGGCCGCCACCCGCGGTTCGGAGATGGCCAAGGCCTGCGCGCTGGAGCCGACCGGGATGTCCGCGGTGCTCGGCGGCGACGAGGCCGAGGTGCTGGCCCGCCTCGAGGCGCTCGACCTCGTGCCCGCGAACCGCAACGCGGCCGGACAGATCGTGGCCGCCGGTGCGTTGTCCGCGCTGGACAAACTGGCCGAGGATCCGCCGGCCAAGGCCAGGGTCCGGCAGCTGGCGACCGCGGGGGCTTTCCACACTCATTTCATGGCCCCGGCCACCGACGCGTACGCGAGCGCGGCCGAGGGAGTAACGACCGCCGAGTCCTTGAGGCCGAGCACCAAGCTACTGTCGAACGCCGACGGCCAGCCCGTCGCCTCGGCGGCGGACGCCATGACCAAGCTGGTGGCGCAGCTGACCCGGCCGGTGCGTTGGGATTTGTGCACCGAGACCATGCGTCAAGCCAATGTGACGGCGATCATCGAGTTCCCGCCCGCGGGCACCCTGGCGGGCATCGCCAAACGTGAACTTCGGGGGGTGCCGACGCACGCCGTCAAATCCCCCGCTGACCTGGACGGGCTAGCTGAGATTTAGCTTCTCGCCTTACCAGCTGACAACCACATAAAGAGATCGACCAGATCGTTGTTTCGAGCAGTATCAACCCAATTAGAAGGAGCCACCGTGGCCACCACTCAAGAAGAAATCATCGCCGGCCTCGCCGAGATCATCGAAGAAGTCACCGGTATCGAGCCGTCCGAGGTCACTCCGGAGAAGTCGTTCGTCGACGACCTGGACATCGACTCGCTGTCGATGGTCGAGATCGCCGTGCAGACCGAGGACAAGTACGGCGTGAAGATCCCCGACGAGGACCTCGCCGGCCTGCGCACCGTCGGTGACGTCGTGTCCTACATCCAGAAGCTCGAGGAAGAGAACCCCGAGGCCGCCGCGGCCATTCGGGCGCAGATCGCGGAGACCAAGTGACCAAGCCTTCCACTGCTAACGGCGGTTTCCCCAGTGTTGTGGTGACCGCCGTTACGGCAACCACATCGATCTCCGGGGACATCGAGAGCACGTGGAAGGGCTTGCTGGCCGGGGAAAGTGGCATCCACGTACTCGAGGACGAGTTCGTCACCAAGTGGGATCTGCCGGTTCGCATCGGCGGCCACCTGAAAGATCCCGTCGACGACCACATGGGCCGGTTGGACCTGCGACGCATGTCGTATGTCCAGCGCATGGCCAAGCTGCTCAGCGGCCAACTCTGGGATACCGCGGGTACTCCTGAGGTCGACCCCGACCGCTTCGCGGTGGTCATCGGCACGGGCCTCGGTGGCGGCGAGAAGATCGTCGAAACCTACGACGCGATGAACGAGGGCGGACCCCGCAAGGTGTCCCCCCTGGCCGTCCAGATGATCATGCCCAACGGGGCGGCGGCGGTGGTGGGTCTCCAGCTCGGAGCCCGCGCCGGCGTCATCACCCCGGTCTCGGCCTGCTCGTCGGGTTCGGAGGCGATCGCCCACGCGTGGCGTCAGATCGTCATGGGTGACGCCGACATCGCCGTCTGCGGCGGTGTCGAGGGCGGCATCGAGGCGTTGCCGATCGCGACGTTCTCGATGATGCGCGCCATGTCGACCAATAACGATGACCCCGAAGGTGCGTCACGCCCGTTCGACAAGAACCGCGACGGGTTCGTCTTCGGCGAGGCCGGCGCGATGATGATCATCGAGAGCGAAGAACACGCCAAGGCCCGCGGCGCCAAGCCGCTCGCGCGGCTACTGGGTGCCGGGATCACGTCCGACGCCTTCCATATGGTTGCCCCGGCGCCGGACGGCCTGCGGGCCGGGCATGCCATGAAGCGGGCGATGGAGACGGCAGGCTTGTCCCCCAAGGACATTCAGCACGTCAACGCCCACGCGACGGCCACCTCGATCGGTGATACCGCCGAAGCCAACGCCCTGCGGGTCGCCGACGTGGACCATGCCGCGGTCTACGCGCCTAAGTCGGCGCTCGGTCACTCCATCGGCGCGGTCGGCGCGCTCGAATCTGTGCTGACGGTGCTCACGCTGCGTGACGGCGTCATCCCGCCGACACTGAACTATGAGACACCCGACCCCGAGATCGATCTCGATGTCGTCGCGGGCGAGCCTCGATATGGCGACTACCAGTACGCCATCAACAATTCGTTCGGCTTTGGTGGTCACAATGTCGCCCTGGCGTTTGGTCGTTACTGAGCGAGAGGAACCATCGGAGCAGTAATGGCAGGACTGACGCAGCTTTCTACGGGGAACGGGTTTCCCAACGTGGTTGTCACCGGCATCGCCATGACGACCGCTCTGGCTACCGATGCGGACGGCACATGGCAGAAGCTGCTGGACGGGCAGAGTGGAATCCGCAAGCTCGAGGATCCCTTCGTCACGCAGTACGACCTCCCCGTCCGGATCGGCGGCCATCTTCTCGAGGACTTCGACAGTGAGCTCAGCCGAGTGGAGCTGCGCAGGCTGTCGTACCTGCAGAAGATGTCCACCGTCCTCGGGCGCCGGGTCTGGGAGAACGCCGGCACACCGGAGGTCGACAAGCGTCGGTTGATGGTGTCCATCGGCACAGGCATGGGTTCGACCGAGGAGTTGGTTTTCGCGTACGACGACATGCGCGCGAAGGGCATGCGAGCGGTGTCCCCGCTGGCGGTGCAGAAGTACATGCCCAACTCGCCTGCGGCCGCTGTCGGTTTGGAGCGGGGAGCCAAAGCCGGTGTCATCACGCCGGTCTCGGCCTGCGCGTCCGGTTCCGAGGGCATCGCCCACGCGTGGCAGCAGATCGTGCTCGGCGAGGCCGACATCGCGATCTGCGGTGGCGTCGAATCCAAGATCGAGGCGGTGCCCATCGCCGGATTCGCCCAGATGCGAATCGTGTTGTCCACCACCAACGACGACCCGGCCGGTGCCTGTCGCCCGTTCGACAAGGACCGCAACGGATTCGTCTTCGGCGAGGGCGGTGCGCTGATGGTCATCGAGACCGAGGAGCACGCCAAGGCCCGTGGTGCTAGGCCGCTGGCCCGGCTGATGGGCGCCAGCGTCACCTCGGATGGCTACCACATGGTGGCTCCGGATCCCAACGGTGAGCAGGCGGGGCACGCGATGACGCGGGCCATCCAGCTCGCGGGCCTGTCGCCCAGCGATATCGACCACGTCAACGCCCACGCGACCGGAACCTCGGTCGGCGATGTGGCGGAGTCGCACGCGATCAACGGGGCGATGGGCGGCCACAAGCCGGCGGTGTACGCACCGAAGTCGGCACTCGGCCATTCGGTCGGCGCGGTCGGCGCCGTCGAGTCCATCCTGACCGTGTTGGCGTTGAAGAACGGGGTCATCCCGCCGACGCTGAACCTGAAGAACCTCGACCCGGAGATCGACCTGGACGTCGTCCACGGCGGTCCTCGACCCGGCAACTACCAATACGCAGTAAACAATTCGTTTGGATTCGGTGGGCACAACGTCGCGCTCGCCTTCGGGAAGTATTAAGGAACGGTTTCCTTGAATTTTTCGAAGGCACTCAAGCCGACATCCGACGCGCTACAGGAGGTTTCAATGACAGTCATGGCCCCCCAAGCCGTCGGCGAATCGCTAGACCCACGCGATCCGCTGCTACGCCTGAGCACGTTCTTCGACGACGGCAGCGTCGAGCTGCTGCACGAGCGTGACCGCTCGGGCGTGCTGGCCGCGGCCGGCACCGTCAACGGCGTGCGCACCATCGCCTTCTGCACCGACGGCACCGTCATGGGCGGCGCCATGGGTGTGGAGGGCTGCNCGCACATCGTNAACGCCTACGACACCGCGATCGAGGAGCAGAGCCCCATCGTGGGTCTCTGGCACTCCGGTGGTGCGCGGCTGGCTGAGGGCGTCAAGGCGCTGCACGCGGTCGGGCTGGTCTTCGAGGCCATGATCCGCGCGTCCGGTTACGTACCGCAGATCTCGGTGGTCGTCGGCTTTGCCGCCGGCGGCGCGGCCTACGGGCCGGCACTCACCGACGTCGTCGTGATGGCGCCGGAGGGCCGCGTGTTCGTCACCGGACCCGACATCGTTCGCAGTGTCACCGGCGAGGACGTCGACATGGCATCGCTCGGTGGCCCGGACACGCATCACAAGAAGTCGGGTGTGTGCCACATCGTCGCCGACGACGAGCTCGACGCCTACGAGCGCGGCCGCCGGCTGGTCGGATTGTTCAGCCAGCAGGGCCATTTCGACCGCAACAAGGCCGAGGCGGGTGACACGGACCTGCACGCGCTGTTGCCGGATTCGGCGCGACGCGCCTACGACGTGCACCCGCTGCTGGATGCGCTGCTCGACAGCGACACCCCGTTCGAGGAATTCCAGGCCAAGTGGGCACCGTCGATGGTCGTCGGTCTAGGCCGGCTGTCCGGGCGGACCGTCGGCGTGCTTGCCAACAACCCGCTGCGGCTGGGCGGCTGCCTGAACTCCGAAAGCGCCGAGAAGGCAGCGCGTTTCGTTCGGCTGTGCGACGCGTTCGGCATCCCGCTGATCGTGGTCGTGGACGTTCCGGGTTACCTTCCCGGCGTGGACCAGGAATGGGGCGGCGTGGTCCGTCGCGGTGCCAAGCTGCTGCACGCGTTCGGTGAGGCCACGGTTCCCCGGGTCACGCTGGTCACCCGCAAGATCTACGGCGGTGCCTACATCGCGATGAACTCGCGGTCGCTCAACGCGACGAAGGTGTTCGCGTGGCCGGACGCGGAGGTCGCTGTGATGGGTGCCAAGGCCGCGGTTGGCATCCTGCACAAGAAGAAATTGGCGGCCACGCCCGAAGACGAGCGGGAGGCGCTGCACGAGGAGCTGGCCGCCGAGCATGAGCGGATCGCCGGTGGAGTGGACTCCGCCATCGAGATCGGCGTGGTCGACGAAAAGATCGACCCCGCGCACACCCGCAGCAAGCTGACTCAGGCACTGGCCGAGGCGCCCGCGCGCCGCGGCAGGCACAAGAACATCCCGCTGTAGTCTTTTGCGCGAAATAGCATTCCAGGTCGCGATCTGACGAGATTCACAGCCCGGAATGCTATTTCGGCGATTCAGCCGACGCGGGTAAGCAGCTCCTCGGCTGCGGCGACCGCACGGACACGATCGGACGCCACCAGCCCGATGCGGGTCCGACGGTCCAGGATGTCGTCGACGGTCATCGCGCCTTCGTGGGTGACCGCATATTCGAATTCCGCTCGAATCACGTCGATGTCGTCGGCCACCGGCTCCGTCGGCCGCTCGCAACTGGCCGTAGCGATCACATTCGGCGCCTCGGCGCCGTAGCGGGCGACCAGCGACCCCGGCAGCTCGGCCGGTGACCGCAACGTCGCAACCGGGTTCGACGGCGCTCCGACCAGCGGCAGATTGCGGGTGCGGCACGGGCGTGCAGGCAGACCCCGCAGCGTGACCGCGCGGTCGAGCACATCCTCGGCCATGAACCGGTATTCGGTCAGCTTGCCGCCGATCACACTGATCACACCCGATGGCGACTCGACGACGGCGTGCTCGCGCGACACGTCGGCCGTCCGGCCTTCTCCGGTGTCGATCAACGGCCGCAGTCCGGCATACGCGCCGATGATGTCGTCGGGACCCAGCGCGATATCCAGTGCGGTGTTGACGGTATCCAGCAGGAACGACATCTCCTCCGACGTCGGTTGCGGCACATCGGGAATCGGTCCTGGGGCAGCCTCGTCGGTCAGACCGAGATAGACGCGTCCCAGCTGTTCGGGCATCGCGAAGACGAACCGATTGATCTCGCCGGGAATCGGAATGGTCAGCGCCGCAACGGGATTGCCAAACTCCTTCGCATCGAAAACCAGATGCGTTCCGCGACTTGGTCGCAGCCGTATCGAGGTGTCGACCTCCCCCGCCCACACGCCTGTGGCATTGATGACGGCGCGCGCGGAGACGTCGAACGACTCGCTGGTGCGCTGATCGGTCAGTGTCACCGAGGTGCCGGTCGCATTCGATGCGCCGACGCGGGTCAGGATCCGCGCGCCATGCTGCGCTGCCGTGCGCGCCACCGCGGTGACGAGCCGCGCGTCGTCGATCAGCTGACCGTCGTAGGCGAGCAGGCCGCCGCTCAACCCATAGCGACGCACGGTGGGCGCCATCTCGATCGTGCGCTCGGCGCTGATACAGCGAGAACGGGGCAGCGTCGATGACGGCGTGCCGGCCAGCCTGCGCAACCCGTCGCCTGCGGCGAACCCGAACCGCACCAACGCCCGCGACGCCGCGTTCATTTCTGGCAGCAACGGAACCAGCTGCGGCATCGCGTTGACGAGGTGAGGGGCGTTGCGGCTCATCAGGATTCCGCGTTCGACGGCGCTGCGCCGCGCGATGCCGACATTTCCCGTCGCCAGGTAGCGCAGCCCACCGTGGACCAGCTTGGAGCTCCACCGGCTGGTGCCGAACGCGAGGTCGTGCTTCTCCACCAATGCGACGCGCAGGCCGCGGGTCGCGGCGTCGAGGGCGATGCCGGTACCGGTGATGCCGCCGCCGATCACGATCACGTCAAGCGGCTCGCCGTCGGCCAGGGCCGCCA
>C688J18823_10000523_pt1 | contig 22362 bp, 23 predicted proteins | sample HopSoiMetagenom1_FD_18823 | JGI IMG/M metagenome (IMG submission 18823) | reverse complement strand
ACGGTTGGCCGGCATTCTCTTCACCACAGGATCCGGCCGGCCGCGCACAACTCGCATCGGTGATTTCCGACCGAGGATTGGTCGAAAACCGAAGGAGAACACATGCCGCAGATTTCCTTCTCAGCGGATATCAAGCCGTTGTTTAGCGCCATTGACATTTCACACATGAAACGATTCGGCGTAGAACTCGACAGTTACGCTTACATGTCGAATCCGGAAAACGCAAACAAAGTGCTCGCGACTCTCTCGCCGCACGATGGCGAGCCCCCCACGATGCCTCCGGGTGGGCCCTATTGGACAGCGGACCATCTCGCATTATTCGCGCAATGGCAGACCGGCGGATACCAACCGTGACCTTTTTCCGCGATCGAGAGCAGCACGCATTTGAGTGGATCGGTAGGGAGTAAAAGCTTGGACGCTGGGCCCCAATCCAAATTCGCATAATTGTGATTGGATTGGGCACGCCAGGGCACGAGGTTGATCTGCTGTATCTTGCCAGTCTAGCGGCGCTGATTCTTGGCGGCACAGGCCACTTTCGCTTGACCACTTGATCGCCAAATTCAAGAGCACACGCGATATCAACAGGGAACAAAGTATGACTTGAGAAGCACTCGGGCCGCGATAGATGCCTCTCGGCAAGGACAAAACACAACGGAGACCAAAACTAACTTCGAGAGTTCAAAAAGGAGAAATCGCTGTGCCGAAGGAGATCATGAGTACTTCCAGACAAATGCGTCGATTAGGAGAAACCGTGGCGAACGGAATTGACAGGGCAAGATTTGACGTTCGTGGCGTGATCATCGGTGGTGGCATTGCTGGAATCCTCGCGGGGATTGTAATGGCAATGGCCGCAATGTTTTACGCCGCCGCAAATGGCTCCGGATTCTTCCTTCCGGTGCGAAGCATTGCTGCCACTTGGTATGGGGCGAACGCGCTTTTGGGAGGCGCCGGGGTGTTGATCGCCGGTTTGGCTACTCACCTTGGCACGTCGGCCTTCGGTGGAGTGGTTTTTGCCGCGTTGCCGTGTAGCCGGAAATCGGCCACCGTGGCGCTGCTTAGCGGAGTCGTTTGGGGCGTAGTGGTCTGGGCGATTCTGTCCATCGCAGTCATGCCCTGGCTCAACCCAACGATGTACGCGGGAACTGTCGGAAGCGAACCTGTCTGGTGGTTCGTTTTGCACCTGATTTACGGCGGGATGCTGGTAGTCACGCCTGGTCTTGTGCGCAGGGTTTCTGCGCGCCCGTCGGCTGCAGAGGTAATGGACTCCCGACATGCAGCCTAAAACCAACAGGGCACAGGCGATGACGATGGCGTGCCGGCGGCGACGCCCTCCGAAACCACGAAGTGCGCAGAGCTAGAGCAGAATGTGAACTGGTGCAGATGTGAAAAGAAGCGCGTATGGCGCAAGCTTCCTTCTCGGCGGATATCAAGCCTCTTTTCTCGACGTTTCACAGATGAAGCGGTTCGGCGTAGAACTGGACAATTACACTTACGTGTCAAATCCGGACCACGCAAACAAAGTGATCGCGACTCTCTCCCCGCACGATGGCGAGCCCCCCACCATGCCTCCCGGTGGGCCCTATTGGACATCGGACCAGCTCGCATTATTCGTCCAATGGCAGAGCGGCGCATACCAGCCGTGACCTTTTTTCGCGACCGAAAGCAGCACCAATCCGAGTGGGCCGGGAGCGGAGTTAAAGCTTTGGAGGGTTTTCGAGGCGGCGTGAAGAACTGGTGGTCAACACTCACGATGCGTGCGTCCGCGACTGAGTATCGGAGTTTGCATCTTCGTGCGCACGAACTTCTTCATGATGTTCCCCTTTATGACGTGTCGTCTGTGGATCTTCCTGGAGGCGGCAGCGGGCGTACCATCGCGGACATTCGTACGCTCGAGTCCGCGACCCCTCCGAGCCACATCGCGACTTTCCTTTACGGCTTCCGCTATCTCTTTGGGCAGGTATTCGGTTGGGATCGAGAACCGATGCGGCCGGAAGACTCATTTTTGGAACGCCTGTCGCAACGCGACCGATGCGAATCCGAAATAACGCCAGGTACTCCGGATGGGCCCTTTTGGGTCTTGTACCAGTTTCCGGGAGAAGCGCTTCGTGAAACGCGCAACAAGACCGTCCATGGTTTCATCTGCACCGCCCTGGTGAGCAGCCTAAACGGGTACATCTTGTATTGGGGGGTCTACGTCCGCCGCGCCTCGTGGCTTACGCGACCGTACCTGGTTGCGATCGAACCATTTCGCCGCGTTCTATATCCAGCAATGCTTCGCCGCATTCGTCGCGCATGGATCGCTGCTTACGTCGGCACGAGCCGAAACGATACTGCCGTCTGATGGACGATTCCGCTCAGGCATATTTCATGACAGTTGTGAGCCGGATGGGTTGGGGCAGCAGTGAACCTGAACTATTGCTGTCACTCCGGATGACGGGCTTAACCGGAGAATCTCTCCAGCTCTCAGTGCCTGGGGAGTTTGAGGGCCTCGCCACAATCTTCGTAAGGTTGGATAACGTCGAGGGATTCGCAGGGAAGGATCTTTTGGTCGCTTATCCTGGCCGGGGGTCGGGCGGTCTAGTTTGATGCCCTGTACGAAATATGGCCTTAACCAGAATTATTGAACCGCACACACGCGAACCACGATGGCCCGTCGTAATTGCGTTACTCGCAGTGGGCTGCCTGTGGCTGGCCTTGCCCGGGAGGTTGTCAGTTGGTCCTGGATGGCTGTTGCTGGCAATAGTCATGGCTCTACTCCTTCCCATTGCGTTCTCGCACCGGAGGGGGCATTACCGACTCAATCGTCTCCTCACCCTTATCGCCAACGCGGTCATCACAGTTGCCATGATTTCGTCGCTGATATTCCTGCTCGAGGGTTTGCCAAGTCACCGCGAAGCACCAGGAGCATTGTTGCGTGCAGCGGGCTCGTTGTGGGTGACGAATGTCCTAGTATTTGCGCTGTGGTATTGGAGACTCGATGCCGGCGGTCCACACGAGCGTGATCGCCATGTCGGACGCTTGAATAGCTCTTTTCTTTTTCCTCAAATGTTGAAGTCAGGCAATCAAGATCGGGATATCGGACCGGAATCATCCAGTTGGGCGCCACATTTTGTCGATTATCTTTTCCTTGCTTTCAATACAAGCACGGCATTCTCTCCGACCGACACCGCAGTTCTATCACGATCGGCAAAACTCGGGATGATGACCCAAGGCTTGATTTCGCTGGCGATCGTTGTGTTGCTTGCGGCACGAGGAGTGGGGATATTGTGACCAGTGTGCCACCGATAGAAACGCCCTGCCTGTTGAGCCGGCCAGTCGGCGTTTCCAGTCTTCGATGTGCAATAATCGTGACAGACTTCGTTGAACCATTGCACCTGAAGGCGACAACGCGCTTATTGGCGATTGTCCTCGGCTAAGAATGCCGTCTGAAAGCCTTTCTATGGAACGCGGAACTTTCTTTTTCTTTTCCTCCAATCTCTATATACATGCCATGCGTTTTCCCGCAAATGTCCGCAAATCAAAGCCGGATGTAGACTAACAATGAGTAGGGGCATAAAGTCCCCCGCCGTTCTAGGCGAGTTTGGCAACTCGACGGAACAGGCCTACACTGGCTGGCGATCGCATTTATTTGATCGATTAGCAAGGTCGTGTCGCTTATGGCAAAAAGCTCTACCTGCTGCCCGTACACGGTTCGGATACTCAGTGGTATCGCAATGTTCTTAAGAACCCATCGATTCGGGTCGTGCTTTCAACGACCGTTTAAAGGCTGTTTCACGCATGCGAGTGGCGAACATCAGCCGATCGTCAAACGGTGCACTGGCGATCGACAACGTACGGACATTTCCTTCCGAGTCGGTTTCCGGGAGGATTCACCAATGTCAGGTCGGAGGGCTGTCCGGGTCTGAGGTCGAATCCCGACGCTTTCCGAACTGGAACGCCAATGTAGCTTCGGCACTTCAAATCTGCTCAACAGGTGGCTTCATAGCCAGTGGAATTTCCTGGGCCGCTACACCTCCTTAACTGGAGTTTCTTGCGTTCAGCGTTCTTTCCCAAACGGTCTTATCCGCAAGAAAATTACGCTCCCGACCGGATGGGTTCCGTAATCAAGCCGCAACGAGGCCGGAGTCGAGTACAGCGTGAACTGCCCTCCGATGCCGGTCGCGACATGCGGAATCAGGTCGACATCGCGTTCATACCCCGCGGAATACGATTGAACGCGGCCGGTAATATTCTCTTCAAGTGTGGGCGGCTCGAACCGGTTCTTCAGCAGCAGTTCGTTTGTGCGATCCACATTCTCGACTCTGCCCCAAACGTAATTGCGTTCGGCAAAGCGAAGCGTAGATTCCGCCAGATATCCATTCCAAACCAAGCCTGTATCAAGGCTTCTGTTTCGTCCCCACAACAAAGTACTCGCCCAGTTTCCACGCATCAGTGGGCGGTTGTACATGACCGAGGCGGTCATCCTCTGAAGGTCCTCTGCAGGATGGAGGGCTTCTGGGCTTGTGAGATAGGCGATAGAGTATTGTGCGCTCCAGTTTAGCGCAGGATTAACGGTTGCGCGAATCGACCACGAATCGATCTTGCCGGAATCTATATCCCAACGAAATTCGTCCGGTTCACGCCCGTGAAAACCGGATGCCTCTATGCGAGCCCGTTTATAGGTGAAGCCGGCTGTAATCACGTCGTCAGAGACGTGTGTCGAGTCCTCAAGATGATGGCCGAGAGGCGCGATCGGATTCTCTGACGCCGATGCGCGGTGCGGGTAGGCTGTTGGTCCCATGGCGGGATCTCCCATCGGAGCAAAATAGAACGAGAGCAAAGCCTGTTCGCCGATTTTCAGATCGTACAGCGCCGCCAGTTCCATGATGAAATCGTGAGGATGTTGGCCATCCACAATCGGCTTTCCAAACGCGGTCTCACCCTGTTGAAAAAGTTCCGGGTAATACCGATGCGTTATGGTACCTGGCTCAAGACTCAACATTACACGCGCCGTGAATGTTCCCGGCCCGAGTTGCGTCTGCGCCATGGGCATGAACCAATTTGTGGAGAAGACTTTGTCGGCGCCCCTTGGGCCACTCTGCTGCAGAGCGTTGAGGAATACCTGACCATGAAACATCAGCCTCCACCTGCCTTTCATAGCCATCAGCATCGGTTTATGGGCCGCCGAATTCGGCTCCGCGCTTGTCCCCGATGTGCTGTGATGCTGGATTGCGTCGACGAAGGTTTTCGCGATGTGCTTGGAATGCCTATTCTTACCGGATGTGAGTTGCTGCTGCATGGCCGCACGCTGTTGTGGAACCCGAGCGGCAGGCATAGATTGCGACTCCGCTTTTCCGCTTGCAAGCGCCCCTGACACAATGATGATACCCGCGACTCTTACGCTCTTCCGCACAACTTGCTTCATTTGAAGATTTGTAGACATTTGCTGTGCCGATCTTGGCTTGTGCTCGAGCCCAATGTGCGCGTGCTAAAGCACGAAACCTCTCGTTTCCTTCTTGACGACAGCACGACGATAGCCACAAGTGATAGCCCTCCGAGCGCTCCAAGATTGACTTCAATTCTCTGGCAGTGCATCCGCAGATGGGGTCAACGCATGAAGCGAATCTCTATACCTAACTTTGAGGGGGGTCTTTACCAGTGTCGGGTCAGAACGGAGTTTGCAGGGCTCTGATGGCACGACAGGGGCGGCGCGATTTGGACAAGGTGTCAAGGAATCGACAGGCCCTCCCTCCCCAGCATCTCTCATTCGCGCTCCGATGCGGGATCGAGTTGATGAGACTTTGCCATTGTCCTCTTTGGAATTGATGGTCTGGAGGCATGCGTGCTTTATGGTGTGAAGAAGACGGATGAAAACGACCCATGACACTTCCGTCGGTCCTCGCCCGCGCTCTGGTTGGTCGTGTGCAACGAATGCACCGCAGACTTGCCGAGCGCGTAGTTTCCACGGCAACAACATCTAGTATGGGAAGACATGAGGAGCAAGAGTGATACGAGAAGGCGAGCCCCGACTCTTGCTGGAATCAGCCCTTTTTGGAGTTGTCGGGGCTTTGGGCGCGCAGCTATTCACCTGGATGATTCATCTCTGCAACCGTTTCTTCTTGTATGGCTTGGCCGGCTACATTCCGCCAGACATCGAAAAAGGCCAGGCTCTTTACCAAACAACTGGAGCACACGGTCTCTGGATTATCCCTGCGGTCACAACGCTTGGGGGCCTACTTTCCGGAATGCTGATTTACCGCTTCGCGCCGGAAGCGGAAGGTCATGGCACGGATGCGGCCGTAATCGCGTTTCACCGCAAGCAAGGAGTGATTCGTACGAGGGTCGCTCCGATCAAGCTGGTTGCGTCAGCCATCACCATCGGCTCCGGGGGATCTGCNGGCCGCGAAGGACCCATGGCCTTGGTTGTAGCCGGTCTTGGTTCGCTCTATGCGCGTCTTGCGCACCGCTCCGAGCAGGAACGTCGCCTGTTGCTTCTGGCCGGCATGGCTGCGGGATTAGCAGCGATTTTCCGCACTCCGATGGGAGCTGGAGTATTCGCAATCGAAGTTCTTTACAGCAACATGGAATTCGAGGTTGGAGCTCTGCTCTATACAATGCTGGCCTCGGCTGTGGCCTACACGCTCAACGGTGCCTTCGCGGGATTCGGGCCGCTGTTCAGTATTCCAAACATTCCTGTGCCCATGTTCTCCGATGATGCGGCTTACGCCGCTTTGGGAATTGCCGCAGGCTTGATCGCAACCATATTGCCGCAGCTTTTTTATCGCGGGCGCGATTTTTTTCGCGCGTTACCCGTTCCCGTCTGGATAAAGCCAGCTATCGGAGGTTTAGCGGTGGGCCTCTTGGCGCTTCGGCTGCCGCAGATTTTGGGTGGTGGTTACGGCTGGATCCAGTTGGCTATGCAGGGTCAGCTAACACTTTTCATCCTTCTTCTCCTGATATTCGCAAAAATGATTGCTTTTACCTTGACTGTCTCCTCCGGAGGGTCCGGCGGCGTCTTCGCACCTAGCTTGTTCATTGGGGCAATGTTAGGAGGCAGTTTCGGACTCATGCTTCACCAGCCTCCCCAGGTATTCGTCGTGGTCGGCATGGCTTCGGTCTTTGGGGCCGCCGCGCGAGTACCTATTGCAACCATGCTGATGGTCACGGAAATGGCAGGAGGTTATCAGTTGCTCCTGCCTGCGGGCCTGGCTGTCATGATCAGCTATGTACTGCAGGTCTGGCTCTCCTCACATCTCAAGTATCGAAGCTTGTACGAGGGGCAAGTACCAACCCGAGAAGACTCGCCCGCTCACTATATGGAACACATCCAACTTGCGCTTAATCTTTTGGGCAAGAAAGACATCCCCCTGGCTGACAAACGTGGGCGCATAGACCTGCTGCGTCTGCTGCAGTCCAGAATCCGATTCGATCTGCCGGGGGGACGCCAGCTCACCATGTGTGTGATAAGCGAGACCAGCCCCCTGGTCGGCAAGACAATACGTATCCTCTACCAGCAACTCGGGGAAAATGATTTCGAACTAGTGGCCATTATGCGGCGGGAACATGTTCTCTTGCCTCACGCCGACACCTTTCTGGAAGCAAATGATCGCATCGTATCGATCGCCTCGCCCGCTGCCCAGAAAGCGCTAGCGAAATATCTCGGGCCAACATCTCAGATTGACAAAAATGGAATCCAGATCCCTCTATCCGAACTTGCGGTATAGATTGGACGATATCACCACTGGAAAATCGATCGACGCATCATTGTGGAAGACAGCATCTCTCCTTTCACATTGAGTCTCCCCTATTATCGGTTGGCATCTTTGGGAACCCTAGTCGATCTACGAAATATCGGCGCCAGGAATTCGACAGGGTGTCAAAAGATGGACCGGCTCCAGGCACTCTGTCATCTTCCTTCTCAACACGAAACCCGAATCTTCTCTGACAGATTTCAGTCCTATCGAGTAATGACAACCGGTCTGGAAGCTGGCGTGCATCATGGTGGGAGTGTGACCTCCAACTGTCCACGTTCGCGCCGAGTGGCCCTGGAATTGAACCCAGATGGACACGCGGCGCGAAAAATTACTGTTGGTAGGACATATTCGATTTCCAGCCTGGTCTGATACGCGCTCGACGACGGCTGTGTGACCGAAGAGCAAACGGAGGACCTATGACTGCATTCAAGAAAAACGGGCAACACATTCGTGACAGTGCTGGCAGAAAGAAGCATCACCCTGTTGCGAGTGCAGCACCAGCTGCAAAGAGCGGTATGTTTGCAATAAGCGGCGAGCTTCACGTCCATCGGCTTGGGTTTGGGGCAATGCAACTTACGGGCCGCGGGGTATGGGGCGAACCCGCAAACCGCGCCGAGGCCATCGCCGTTCTTCGCAGGGCCGTCGAGTTAGGAATTAACCTTATCGACACTGCCGACTCTTACGGACCCTATGTTGCCGAGGAACTCATTCGTGAAGCCCTTCATCCCTACCCTGCTGGCCTCGTAATCGCGACAAAGGCAGGACTGGTCCGAACGGGCCCAGATGCATGGATCCCTTTGGGCCGCCCCGAGTATCTCCGGCAGGAGTGCGAGATGAGCTTGCGGCGACTAAAACTTGAGCAAATCGAGCTGTTTCAGCTGCATCGTATCGATCCGAACGTACCGGCCGAGGATCAGTTCGGCCTGCTGAGGGACCTTCAGCGGGAAGGAAAGATTCGCCACGTCGGACTTTCCGAAGTCGGCGTCGCCGAAATCGAGACTGCGCGCCGGATCGTCCCCATCGCTACGGTACAAAATCTGTACAACCTAGTTGAGCGAAAGTACGAGGAGGTGCTGAATTACTGTACCCACGAGCATATCGGGTTCATCCCATGGTTTCCCCTCGCAACCGGCAATCTCGCGAAACCGGGCACTCCACTGCAGTTTATCTCGGAGCGACTGAAGGCCCGCCCCTCTCAGATCGCAATCGCCTGGCTGCTGAGGAAATCTCCGGTGATGCTGCCGATTCCCGGTACCTCCAAGGTCAAACACCTTGAAGAAAATACCTCGGCGGCTCTGATTAATCTGGATGATGCGCTTATGGAGGAACTGGATCGACTCTCTAAGAGCGCGCACGCCGAGGCAGCTTAAGGATTGAAGGCAATCCTTGTTCGCGGATCTGGCGCTCCCGGAGTCGTGGAGCTCGAATAAGTTCCCGCGACGCTTCCTGCGGCACAAAAGTTATCCTCGACGGAGGCGCACCGCCGGACAAACTCGCTGGTCACCCTTCGCAAGTTGAAGGGCATCAACAGCGAACGGTGATTAGTGCCACCAATCTGATTAGCATAAAAAGCCGCAAGTTTTAAATTGAGTCATGGTTGATTGCCCCTGAACCGTCGCGAGCAGACGACTCCGCCCGCGTATTCCGCCGGACCAATTCGTCGAGGCTGAACGGGAAATTTGCAGATGTTGCCAGGAGCAGCGCACCGCCGGCAGCTGAAAAGACCGAGAAATCGAGGGGCGCTTTCACTCCCAAAGCCATTGTCATCGCCAGTGCAAAGGTGATCAGAAGAACTCCACTTAACAAAGCGATGGTGCGAGTTTTCCAACCGAGAACGAGGAGAAGTCCGAAGAGAATTTCAGCAGCCGTCGCGATAATCGCCAATGCCGGGATCGTTGCCGCAGGCAAGAACCAATTCAGCTTAGCCGTGTAGGCCAGATAGCGGGCATAATTGCCCCATGCCACATTGGGCTGTCCGTAAAGACCCCAGAGACCAAATCGGTCTGCGACCGCAGACAAAAAGGAGATCCCCAGAGCGAGCCGCAGAAATACCGAGCTGACTGTTGCCAATCCCCTCAATCGTGTGTTCATCATTGCTCGCTTACTTGGCAGGCACCAGTATTGGAGCGCCCTTGGTTTTCACGAAGAACGCGACAAACTTCGCCGGTTTGGTTTTACTTGCATTTCGCCCAACGAGGTGGATATCATCCGGGCCTTCATAGAAGGTCTGACCAGGCGTCAGAGTCACTTCCTTTCCGCCTCTGACCTGCATCACGACCGAGCCTTCCAGCACATAAACAAAGGCATAGGCGTTGTGCCGATGTATTTCGTCCGAATGGCCCGGCGGATATTCCACCGTGATCATCACACTTTCTTTTCCAGGACACTCTGTCAGGTCTTTGGACATGAGGGGCGCTACCTTAGCCTCTTGTGCTACCACCGTGGTGGAGATGAGACATACCAGCAACAGAACTATTTTTGTGAACGCCATACGTTGATCCTTCGCTTGACCGACACCGTTTCAATGGGTCATGTATTGGCGCACTTCGCGATTACGCGTAGTGGCGCATGAGTTCCTGTTCCGCACGCAACCAATCTTCGACGTGGTGTCCGTCCTGCCGACCACGTGACTCATACAAACTGAAGGCGAGTTGTGCGATCTCGTCGTTTGTCGGGTAGAGGCGACTGCCAGTGTTCTTTCCCATCGTTCCCTCACCCGTGACGTCTGCGATGACTGTGTCAGCTACCTTCTTCATGATTCATTGATCTCCTCGGTATTTCTATCCGTTCTCTTGACGCGGCCCCGGCGCTTCCGGCGGACTGAGTGAGGCATGTTTCGAAACGGGTCCCCCGATTCGTGCGCTATTGCCCGGAAGCAGTGTTTTCTCGCTGACTCTCGCCGCGAAAAGCGCGTTCGGATCAGAGATGATTTTGCGAGGATCAAACTGCACAACCCCAGCGCTCCGATCTGTCTCTTACCACTGACGGGGCACAAACATTTGCTATACATCAGTTGTCCCCGTCGTCCTGAACCAGCCACTGAAGCGGACGAGGGCGGAATCCAAGCTCGCGTTTGGCCTTCGCGTTTGAGGCACCGCGGAGTTGCGTCGCGTAGTACACGGCATCAGGTCCGACGGCCTGAAGGGCTTGCCGTTCAGAGACGTGCGGTGGCTCGAGCGCTCCGCAATAACGAGCAAATGCTGTCAACCAAACGCGCTGCGCGCTGGGATTGTCATCCACGATGTTGTAAGGTCCGGGCGTACAATCTAGCGCTCTGACGGTGGCGTCGGCCGCATCGTCAATGTGAATCCAGCTCCAGACTCCCTGTCCGTGGCCGATGATCGGCACCTGCTGCTGACGAACCTGTTCTCCCACATCCCCATCAGAAATGAACCAGGTGCCGGGTCCGTAAAAGAATCCGTAGCGGAGGGCGACGGCCTCGAACTCGGTTCGACCAAGAGTCATTGCCTCGAGCTGGGCATAGCGCTGCGCACCGGCGGCGACTGCCGGGGAGGCACCGTAGGCGAAGCGTTCGCTTTCGTCAGCCAGATCCCCGCCTGGTGCATACCAAAATCCGGTGGATTGCACCAGGAAGCGACGTACGCCCATTCGCTGAGCCGCCGCGATCAAGTTCTTGCTGCCTTCCAGCCGCACGCGAGCGTCCCGTTCGGCCGCAGCTTTCATGTCGGTGGGAGTGTAATGTTTGGGCAGCGACGTCAGTTCGTTGATGATGGCATCAGGCCGAACCCCGGCGACGGCCGCGCTCACCGACGAGGCGTCGAGCGCGTCGGCTATGACGGGTTCGGCGCCTGAGTCAGAGAGGGGAGCGCTGGAGCTTTGCGAGCGAACCATGCCGAAGATGGTGTGCCCTGCCAGCCTGAGGCTCTTAATCAGCGAGCGTCCGATGGCACCCGTGGCTCCCGCAACAAGCACTTTCATGGCTTCTCCTCGCTACCGCCGATACACTTCGAACTCGCCGCCTATAATCGTCTATAAAAAATGACCTTCTATCGTCCACCCATCGCGCCTTTGCGCTCAATTTCGTCTGCACTTCCGATGGACTATTCTCGTTCGAAGTAGAACCACACCGCGCCACCGAATACTCCAGCAATCCGTACAAGAAGACACTATCGCAGAGGACCGTCAGGCTGCGATGCTCAGCACGATCTTGCCGCGCCTATGGGGCTCACCCCCGAGCATCTCGTGTGCTGTGCGGGCTTGTTCCAGCGGGAGTACGGTCCCTACGTTCGTAGCCAGTTTTCCGCTGTCGAATAGTTCTGAGATTTCGTTCAGTCGTGCCGTAGTCACGTCCACATAAAAGTACGCTGCTCGAACGCCATAACGCTTTTGTGCTGCCTCAGGAAGAGGTGATACGACAGAAACAAGAATCCCGCCTGGCTTCAGAACTCGAAGCGAACGCTCCTGCGTCTCTCCACCAACCGTATCAAGGACAATGTCCACTCCATTCAACGACTCCTCGAGTTGCTCCGTTTCATAGTCCAGAACTCTTTCAGCACCCAGACCTCTGACATAGTCCAGGTCGGCCGACGCGGCGGTCGCTACCACATGAAGGTCAGAGAGCTTGGCCAGTTGTACGGCGTAAGCACCAACATTGCCAGCGGCTCCATGGATGAGGACGGTTTGCCCGGCGACTGCATGGGCATAATCGAAGAGCATCTGCCAAGCCGTGACTGTGCCAATCGGAGCTGAGGCTGCCTGGATAAAGTTTAGAGTTTTTGGTTTTTGAGCGATCATTCTGGCCGAAGGCAACGCGTATTCTGCATATGCCCCGGTGAGTTGCTCGTTCGTTGCCCCATAGACTTCATCGCCAGGCTTGAAACCCGAAACTTCAGTCCCAATTGCCTCCACGATGCCTGCTACCTCGTAACCAAGAATAAGGGGCAAATTTTCATTGGGCAGCCTGCCTTCGCGAACCAGTGCGTCCCAATTGCCCACCCCAGCGGCTTTTACGCGGACCAGCAGTTGCCCGGCGGCTGGTTCCGGCCGAGGCAGGTCAACGTTAGTGATGACACTCGGTGGACCGAATTGAAGTACTTGGGCTGCTTTCATCTGTCCTCCTCTAAAAGTACGTTTGACTCGCGATCAGTTTCGAATTAATGGGCTCGTCATTTTCGAACCTGCTTGTCGCGCCGTTGGCGGCGCAACCGCTTCAGGTGGCATGCCTGGAACTTCCATCAACCGAGTACACCGGCATCGGGAGTTCGAACCAGCACCTGGTGTCCTGTGATTCCAGCTTCAATCTGCCGACGCCACCGTGCTCGTGGATCGTATTGCTTTCATGGGTGCCCTGAGTCCTGTATCGGTTTTCAAGTTATGGTGCACTTTGCGCTCCACTCATCGCTGGCCGCTTTAGTCCTCGGACCGCGTTCAGTGCCTCACTAACAGTCTCGCGTTCGGATAAGCCTCATGGGCGAACACGACGGTTATAGCCGCGTCGGTATTTGGACAGAGTGTCAGCGGACGGACACGCTCTTGGCCGAAGTCCCGCATTTCCATATGCCGACGCGAAACAGAATCGATCACTGCGAGCCTCGCCTCAGGAACACCGAAACTCACACGCAATATAAGCGGTTTCGCTCCTCTTTCACCGCAGGTCCCGGGCTTGGCATCCGCTACAACAAAGAAGAGTCTGCAATGGGAAACCACGACCGTCGAGGTTCGCCGTGGTTCGTGGCAGCCGGCGTGCTCACTGCAGGAGTGATGATGTGAGGNTTTGAGAGGCCAAAGATTACGTTTTTCCGATCAGCGACTGTGACTTGAGCCAGTTCGTTCTTTCACGCGTAGGAGAAGTTCTAATGGGTACCATCTCACGAGGTTTTTTCGGCAGGCGAGCTGCGGAAGATGTGAAGCTACCGCCAGGGCAATACCTAACGACTGCTTTCCCGGTCCTCTCAGCTGGGCCGACTCCGCACATTCCGCTCGAAAAATGGGAGTTTACGGTCGATGATGGAACGAATGTTTTGCGACAATGGAATTGGAAATCGTTTCGGGAGCTGCCCACCGAGAACGTTACGGTCGATCTGCACTGCGTGACGCGATGGTCGAAGCTCGGCACGCATTGGGAAGGCGTGTCTCTCGACACCATCCTTGGCGAGATAGAAACCGACGCCGAGTATGCAATGGTGCGTTCCTATGGTGACTACACAACGAATCTGCCTCTTGCGGATCTCAGAAACAAGCAGGCATGGATCGCCTTCCGATTTGACGACGAAGATCTTGCCCCTGAACACGGTGGCCCCGCACGACTTCTTGTCCCGCATCTCTATTTATGGAAGAGCGCCAAATGGGTACGGGGTATCAGACTCATGCACGAGGATCAGCCTGGGTTCTGGGAAAGCCTCGGGTATCACACCTATGGAGACCCGTGGCGCGAGCAGCGTTACTCGGGCGACGAATGATGTGGCGTGCGGGAACAGTGGTTGCTCTTCACGACGAAACGCCGACAGCAAGGACGATCACGCTTCAGGTAGCGGATTGGCCTAGCCATGTCGCGGGCCAGCACGTCGATGTCCGGTTGACGGCGCCCGATGGATACTCCGCAGTTCGATCGTACTCGATCGCTTCACCTCCGAACGCGGAAGGGCGAGTTGAACTGACTGTCGAGCGGCTGTCGGACGGCGAAGTCTCACCCTATCTCACGCAAGAGCTTGCAGTCGGAGATCGACTGGAATTAAGAGGACCGATCGGTGGTTGGTTCGTGTGGCAATCGCGACAGGCGGAACCAATCCAATTAATTGCAGGCGGCTCGGGCATCGTTCCGCTTATGGCGATGATTCGCTCGCGTGCATCGGCGGGTAGCACTGAACCCTTTCGATTACTGTATTCAGTGCGGGAACCAGGAGCGGTCTTCTACCGTGATGAACTGCAGGCCATATCGGATGGGGTTGATTCTGTAACTCTTACGTACGCGTATACAAGGGCTATCCCGAGGGGCTGGCCGAGACCGCCCGGCCGGATCGACGCATCTGTTATCGCCGAGACGACCTGGCCTTCTAAGCTAATCCCGACTTGCTACGTGTGCGGTCCCACATCGTTCGTAGAAAGTACTGCTGCCCTGCTTGTGGGTTGCGGCAATCGCCCTGACAAGATCAGGACTGAGCGTTTTGGCCCGACAGGAGGTCGGAAATGAGTTCCCCTAACTACGATTACCTCGACGGCAATGCAGCCGCCGGCGAATTGAGCAGAGTATTCGCAGTCGATATCACAACTGCAACGGGACGGTGCGCCGAATGCGGCACTACGAAATGCCTGGCAGAAGCACACTTATACATGCATGGTCCTGGTCTTGTGGCGCGATGCCCTGCCTGCGAGCACGTACTGCTTCGTCTTGTGAATGTTCGAGAGCATATGTTTCTTGACGTCCGTGGCATGACCTATTTGTGTCTCGACGCATCGCACTCCGAGGAGGCCAGCTGAATGTCTCTCCATCCAGGATGGCTGGGCATTCTGTCGGGAGAATCCACGCTGCTTAGATAAGGGAGAGCGAAATTATGGCAACTAGTGCGACGATCGCAACCCGCCCACCTTTGCCCCCGTTCACTCGTGAAAGTGCGAGTCAAAAGGTGCGCATGGCTGAAGATGGCTGGAACACCCGCGATCCAGAACAAGTAGCGCTGGCATACTCGCTCGATTCACGATGGAGAAACCGCTCGGAATTCATCAGCGGGCGAACGGAAATCATTGCGTTCCTCTCTCGCAAATGGGTAAGAGAGTTGGACTACAGGCTCATCAAGGAATTGTGGGCGTTCACCGACAATCGTATCGCCGTACGCTTCGCCTACGAATGGCACGACGACTCAGGTCACTGGTATCGCTCCTATGGCAATGAGAACTGGGAATTTAATGCGGGCGGGTTAATGGCGGCGCGCTTTGCCTCCATCAATGATCTTCCGATCTCGGCATCAGATCGCAAGTATCACTGGCCATTCGGCCGGCGTCCGGACAACCATCCAGGATTGAGCGATCTGGGGCTATAGCTTCTGGTATCGCTTTATCGCGATAACCGCGGGCGACCTTTCGTCCGTTCTCAGTCCCGGAATATCGGAGTGCATTGAAGCCATTTGAGGAACTGCAGCTCACACGTTTGTAACGGGCACCGAGGGGACACATGCCCAAGATCCGGTTGCTGATTGCCTCCGCGCATGTAATCGTCCGGACTGCTCTCGGTACGCTCTTGAAAGGCGTGCGGGATTTCGATGTAGTTGGCGAGGTGGACCTGTCTCACCTTATCAGAACTCCGGTGCAACTCTCGCCAGACGTTTTTCTCGTCGAGCTAACCGAGGCCGGACTTCGTGGACTAAGGCTAGCGGCTAACCTAATGCGTGCAGCGCCAGAAGCTGCCGCCGTAATCCTAACTTCGAACGAAAACCCAAGCTATGTAAAGTCAATTCTCGCGACCGGCGTGAGGGGTTACGTCTTAAGGTCGGCAAGAAATGACGAGCTTTATGAGGCGATTCGAATCGTCTATCGTGGCAGACGGTATATAGATCCACGCCTCAGCGATTCCATTGCCGACCTGCTGCTCGGCACTCCGGGCGCAATGCGCAGGCCCGATGTGAAGCGCCTCAGTGGCCGCGAGTCTCAGGTTCTCCGTGAGATTGCAATAGGATTTACGACCAAGGCTACTGCATCTAAATTCGGCGTGAGCGTGAAAACGATACAGACTTATCGTGCAAGAATCTACGAAAAATTGGGGCTTCATACACGCGCCGATCTCGTGCATTACGCGATCGCGCAAGGGATGTTGGATTTGGTTGAAAATGCCGATTGAAGCCTGCGCAACGCCTGCGCAGCAACTGCAAGACGAAAGATTCTAGGGAGCTGCACAAATGATGTACCGTGGTTGTTGGATACTGTGCCGCAGTTGTTTGTTCCCAGTTCGCTTACCCCGCGAGTTTCGGAGGATATTTGTCCACGATTTCAAAGAGAAAAAGGCGAGGGCCGTATTGGCGTGCCCCGCTTGCGGGCATGTACGTCGTTATCGTCGGGCAGATCTTAAAACGGTCAGCTTCCGGATTCCCGATCCCTTTCGCCTGAAAAAGGCCGTGCTGTACGCAGTTGATCTTGGTTGTGCGAACCGGCAGTGCCAGGACACCGTCAGGATATACGCGGTTGCGGCAACGACGGTAAGCGTAGCGTCATTATTGGAACTCTGGAAGCACTGGGTGATACATATGCGCTGTCAGGGACATCCTTTCAGACCGCTTTCACGTAGGACGTGGGGAATTTATGGCGCTTATGGGCCGAGGTGATGGCGATCCTGGGAAATGCTGTTCATTTTTTTTAGAGTGACGTCCAGTTTTGTTCGCACACTTTGTAGGATGTTGTCGGTCTTATGGCTTACGCCGCATACGGTATGGACCGTGACTGTGGTGACTCACCATACTCGCCTTATGCCTTCTCCATTATTACTGCAAGAGCGCATCCGCGAGTTGTGTGCCAAGGCCCTTAGGGCGTCCGACCCCGAATGTCAAGAAGTTCTCCGAGAGCTCAGGAAACTTTTACACGAACATTCCGAGACGCTGCGGAAGCTCGCGGCAGAAAAACTCGGAAAAGCATAATAGCGGACCAGACCGTCGACGCTTTCGCATCGAACATTTCCGCTACTCGCCTGCTCAAGGCCGTTCGCCCGGTTTTCGCAACGAAAGGCCGGAGGACGGGTTGCTTCCGTCGATTTCAACAACAGAACCGTCATCGGGATCTTCGATTTGGAGCACCATTAATTGCCTCTGGAGTTCCTCGATGTGGAGATACATCGCCCGTTGAACATCGACGGTAAGGCTTTGAACTGTTCTAAGATCGTCGGTTGTAAGCAGCAACTCAACGAGTCGTTTGATCTCATGCTTCCACGGCACACTCAGCTCCCGAAAAGTTCGAATCTAGGCCGCAGCGTAGAGGAACTACGGCTCGCCGGAGTATTGCCGCGGCGAGCCGTTGCCTGCCTCTCGTCACGGGGAGGGCGGTGAGGCATTGCACGACGGGGGATCACAGATCGATAGCCACAATTACCCGCAGAGTTCCTCGGTATTATCGCGCCGCGGAAGCCTTGAGTCTGTCAGGCAGAATCCCGACAGATATTTGCACTTACTTCTTGCTGGTTTCTGAGCTTTTTGCGGGTGCGTGAGCAAATATTCGCGCCAGCAACTCTTTCGCTCCTTCGTCGCCCCGGTCCGCATGGTCTCGCAGTTTGAGTATTGCTTGCGCGCGCGTGAGTTCAGTGGCGGTCGGCTTTTCGTAAGCTTTCAGATTTCGCGAATTGCGGCTATCATCCATTTCCACCTCTCCTACAGATAGCGGGTATATTGACTTAGGTCTCGAGGTCAGTATGCCGCGGTGGGAAGGTTAAGTCTGTCGTGCGAATTCCGACCTGTCTATCCACAGAGCTCTTCTTATTCTCAGCGCTTTCGCGTGCACATCAGCAAACATTCCCTCGATCAACTCCTTCACTCCTGAGCATTCCCGTCTTCGGCAACATGCGGTTTCAGCCCCACAGGCCGAGAAGCATCCTACTAGGCATCAGAGTGTACTCATGTAACACGGAACTCTTGTTACGAAAGCCTCGAATTCTGTCCGTTGTTCTTACCGACATGCGTTGGCAGGTGTAGACATTTATGCCTACAGACGAGCTATGTTGAGATTGATACAGTAGCGATAGTCGGCCCTCGGCTTCGATTGCTCAGCTGTGAGGTCTTCCGCAAAACGGAAATTGCTTTCTTAGACCAGACTTGCGCGAATCGTGGGTGGGGAGCACCGAGTTGCACCCCTCAAACATGCAACCCGTACAACAAAGAAATCTCGGTTAACTATTTGCACTTGTTTGAACGCCTTCAATTCATAGGCCTAACCTCGTTGAGCCTTAGCGGGAATCGTAGAACAGGAGCTTCAACGTGTTCGTCAAGGAACTGACAGACCATCCCGCAGAATCTGCGTCGCCCCGGGAAAGAAATGGGAAAGATTCGCGTTTTGGTGGCCTCCGATTACGAAATGGTCCGGAGTGGTCTTCGCCAGCTACTCAAAATAGACGAAGCATTTGATCTTCTTCCGACTGATGCCGACATCGGAAAAGATCTACCTTACGTTTGTCAGACCCTCTCACCCGATGTTCTACTGATTGAAGTCGCCGCAAACAGTTCATCAACGCTACGCGTACCAGCCAATGTATTGGCTACCGTGCCGCATCTGCGCATTCTACTCATCACCGCGAATGAAAATGCAACCTATGTGCGTACGGTATTTGCGACCGGTGTATTAGGTTACATCCTCAAGTCCGCTGCCCAATCGGAACTCTTCCAGGCAGTCAAGCAAATCTACCGAGGCCGGCGATTTATTGATCCTCGGCTCAAGGATTCCCTCTCCGAAGATTTCCTTAGTCCTGTCACAGCTCCGGCGACCCAGTCCGTCAAACGTCTCAGCAGACGAGAAATTGAAGTATTAAGTGCTGTTGCATTGGGCTTTACGACTAGGGAAATATCCAAGGAAATGAAATTAAGCCAGAAAACCGTTCAGACGTATCGGGAGCGGATATATAAGAAACTCGAACTGCACACTCGTGCTGACCTTGTTCACTATGCCCTGGCACACGGGCTTCTGGGTTGAGAGAATTGAGCCGAAATGCCAAGTCGAGTAATTTCACGGCAACATGCTTCTCTGTCTCAACCAGATCACTGCTGCCACCCCCCTCCCAGTGCCCGATACAGTTGGACCAAGCTGCGAAATTCGTCGCCTCGTGCACTCGCAAGTGAAAGTTCGGCAGTGTAAAGCGATCTCTGGCTATCCAGAACTTCCAGATAGGTCGTAGTTCCTCCTTTATAACGAAGAGTGGAGATGCGAACCGATTCTTTAAGGTCAGCAACCGTATCCTCCTGGCGAACGCGGACTTGATGCAGCTTGTCATAGCCAATTAGCGCATCGGAAACATCGCCAAAGGCACGTTGGATGGTTTGACGATAAGCAATTAAAACTTGCTGGTGCTGAGACTCGGCAAGATGCAGATTTCCGCGCAGACCACCTCCAGTGAAAACGGGCTGGGCGACCTGTGCACCATAGGACCAGATTCCGATTTGCGTGGGAAACAGGCTGGTAAAGGCAGAGCTTCGTCCGAAAGAGCCTCCTCCAGATCCGGTCAGTGCAATCTGCGGAAAAAACTGGGCTTTGGCGACCCCGATTTCAGCGTTGGCTGCAATCAGGATCTGCTCCGCTTCACGAATGTCCGGACGACGCTCCAGGAGTGACGATGTCAAACCAGGAGGCACTTCCGGCGGAAGCTCTTGATCCACCAAGCTGAGCCCACGCGGCACACCGTTCGGGTAATTCCCAAGGAGAATATTGATGGCATCTTCCTCCTGGCCGATTTCGCGCTCCAAATTTGGGATATCAGCGTTCGCGGTGTCGAGGACCTGCTGCGCCTGCAAGACATCAAGCTTCGTAGCGACGCCGTGCTCAAGGCGGAGCTTCGTCAGCTTGACCGAATCCGTTTGTGTGGTGACTGTTTCGTGCGTGATCTGCAGTTGCTGGTCCAGCTGTAGAAGGGTGAAATAGTCGTTCGCCACATCGCTGACCAGTGTCAAGACCACCGTTTGTCTCGCAGCGTCAGTGGCCAACAACTCAGCGCGGGCAGCCTCGGTGCCGCGGCGTAAGCGGCCGAAGAAATCCAGCTGAAACGCAGCATCTCCGACAAGAGTAAGAAAATTGTATTTCGACTGGAAGGTATTGTCCTTACCGCCATTGAAATTGGCGCGAACCCCTACTTGGGGAAAGAGGCTGGAACGCGTGACCGCAACCTGAGCGCGCGCAGCCTCAATTCGTTCCGTAGCAATTCCCAGATCATAATTCTGCTTAAGCGCCGTCCGAATCAACTCCTGCAGTGTCGGATCCTTGAATACCTGCCACCAACGCAAGTCGGCATAAGACGCTGACTGAGCCTTGATCTGCGGATTGTCCGCCAGATCACGAAATGTGTTTGGCGCCTGTACAACTGGTCGATGATACTTCGGCCCCACCACGCAAGCGCTCAGAAAGGCTGAACACAACACAGCGGCAATCGAATGTTTAAGTCTCGCGTTAGAGCGCATGTTCAATCTCCTGTAGCGGGTGAAGGAGCCCTCAGCGTGCCGGACGCGGGTTCCTTGCTTGAGCTCGACCATTTCTCGACGGCGTAGAAGATCGCCGGTACGAAGAAAATGCCAATAACAGTGGCAGCCACCATCCCCCCGATAACCGTGGTTCCTAGAATCCGGCGCGCCACCGCTCCCGCACCAGTCGCAGTCCATAGAGGAATACAACCGAAGATAAAGGCCAAGGACGTCATCAGGATTGGTCGCAGGCGGAGCCTCGCGCCTTCCAGCGCCGAGTCTATAAGCGGCTTGCCGTTATCAAGTTCACTTTTCGCAAACTCTACGATCAGAATTGCGTTCTTGGCTGCCAATCCAATGAGCATGACCAACCCGATCTGCGAATAAACGTCGTTTTCAATCTGGACCAAGTAAGGCGGCAAGAACCAACCAAGGGCCACACGACGTAACCACAGGACCGCAAAGGCTCCAAACACCGCTACAGGTGTGCTAAGCAAGACGCTGAAGGGCAACGACCAGCTTTCGTAAAGTGCCGCCAGAATGAGGAACACAAACAGCAGGGATAGGCCGAAAATGACCGAGGGCGGCACACCCTGCCTGGCTTGTTGTTCCTGGAAGGAGATGCCCGAGTAATCAAAACCCATTTCACGCGGCATGGTTTGCTTGAAAACGTCTTCCAGAGCGGCCGTCGCTTGATCCGCGCTGTATCCCGGCGCCGCACTGCCGTTGATTTGCGCCGAACGATATTCGTTGAAACGTTGAGTGAATTCCGGGCCGAGGCGCGACTTGATGTTGACTAGGGTAGACAGCGGGACACTTTCTCCTTTGTTGTTGAGAACATAAAATCGTCCGATGTTCTCGATGTCGGCACGGTCTTCACCTTCGGCCTCGATATACACCTGCCATTGGCGGCCGAATCGATTGAAATAGTTGATGAAATAACCGCCCATAAAGGCCTGGATCGTCCGATATACGTCAGTCAGGTTGACGCCTTGCTTCAGAACCTTGTCGCGATCGACATCAACGAATTTCTGCGGAACACTCGGCAGGAAAGTCGTATTGATGCTGCCAATTTCGGGACGTTTGCGTGCAGCCTCAAGAAACGTGTTGACGTTCTTCGCAAGGAACTGAACGTCGCCGCCGGAACGATCTTCGAGCAGAAACGTGAATCCCCCGGCTGTGCCGACACCCGGAATGGCCGGCGGAGAAAACCCGAATATAACCGCCTGTGGCACTCTGCTGAATTCACGATTCAAATTCACTTTCAGGGTTTGAAATTGCTCTGCGCGCGCCGTGCGATCGTCCCAAGGCTTGAAGGTAACGAAGAAGGTCGCGTTATACGTAGTACGCACGAAGCTCAATAGACTGAAGCCGATGAAGCATGTCGAGTTTTGAACTCCTGGCGTATTCCGGATGATCTTTTCTACGCTGTCCACGACCGCTGTCGTTCGTTCCAGTGAAGCTGCGTTGGGGAGTTGAACGGAAACATAGGCATAGCCCTGGTCTTCATCGGGAAGAAAGCTCGTCGGCACGCGATG
>C688J18823_10000522_pt1 | contig 22385 bp, 21 predicted proteins | sample HopSoiMetagenom1_FD_18823 | JGI IMG/M metagenome (IMG submission 18823) | reverse complement strand
CGAACAGGTATTCGGGCGGGTACAAAACTTCCAAACTAGCTACGCGGGTTCGATTCCCGTCGCCCGCTCCATAGACCGGTCATTTGGCGACTTTCCCGGTTCGCCGGCCGGGCGCGTCTTACCAGACCCGTACCCAATCGACGAGCATCTCCGCCGGATAAGTCCCCGACCCGGGGTCGCCGCCACCGGAACCTGCGACCGCAAGATCCAGGACCGGAAACATCGTGTAGCCGGGTTCGTTAAAATGCCAGTCCGGGAGGGCATTCGCGGGAACACTGAAGTACGGTTGCGCGCCGTCGGTGTAGTCCTCCCAGAAGCGCATACCTGCGTTATCCCACTGGCATCGCCACGTGTGCCACCCGCTGTCGACGGTGATCCCGTGGCTCACGTGTTCGCCGCCGTTCAGCAGGGCGTGGACGGCGGTTCCGGCGGCCCAGTGGCCGTTGCCGTACCACTCCATCACGTCGACTTCGCCGCCGATCGTGGGGTTGTCGTTGGCCATGTACCAGGCAGGCCAACAGCCGGGGGTGAGACAGTTCAGCTTTATCCGGGCTTCCCACGTGTGGCCGATGCCACCCCTCCAGTTGCCGAAGAGTTTGCCGCTGTAGTAGGTGTTGCCGTCCTTTGCAGCGCGGAACACGAGATTGGACTTACCGTCGAGGAACACGTTTCGGCGGTCGTCGCGGTATTGCCCGACGTTCTCGGGGAGCTCCCAAAACGTCGGATCCTCCATCGATTCGCGGGCCTTCGCCACCTCCCACTTCGACGGATCGGGGGCTGAGCCCGCCGGGCCATCGAAATCATCCTGGAAAATGTAGGTCACAGCCGCGCCACCGGGCGGCGGCGCTTCGGGCGCTCGCCCCCAACCAGCCGGTGCCTGCTCTTTCGACACCGAACCCAGGGCCGCCGGAACAGGGAGCGCTGCAGCCAGCGCACCAAGGCCGGTCATCAACATCACATTGCGACGATTCAATTCAGCCACCTTGGGATGAAACCATGCGGCCGAAGGCGCGCCCGCCGCGGGCCGGGTGCTGCACCAAAATTGGTTGACGCCCGGTTAGGTGCCAGCTCGGCGGCCGCCGAGAATCACGGCGTCGATCGTCGTGAATTCATCGGATACCGCGCAGCTGGCCCTCAGACTCTGAGGCGACGCGACGCAACAACCCGGAAGGTGACATGACAGCCGAGGTAACTGCAGCTCAGGCCGAAAATGGCTCGACTAGCAAGGTCCGCACGGCGGTGGTGGTCGTGCACGGCATGGGCGAGCAACTACCGATGGAGACCCTCGACGGCTTCGTGAAGACGGCACTCCGTCCGCGCTCCGTCGACGGCGAGCAGAGATGGGATTACTACTACTCGCGACCTGCTGAGATCACCGGATCCTACGAAGCTCGGCGCTACATCGCCCCGCGTCGGCCTGACGTCACGGCACCGGATGGTGAGCCCACCGAACGTATACAGGGCGAAGTCGAAATCTACGAGTACCACTGGTCGTTCCTGATGACCGGCAACCGATTCGCCGACGTGTTGCCGAAGACTCTGCGGCTGTTCCTGCGGCGTCCGAGCAACGTGCCCGACTCCTTATTCGGGATTTGGCGCGTGGTGTGGATCGTGATCCTGGCGATCCTCCTGACCGTTCCCGCACTATTCGTCGTCGGATATCTGCTCGACACCGACGTTCCGAGATGGATCGTGGGCTTGGTCGGCAGCGCCGTCATATTGCTCTTCTGGTTCGGCATGATCCGCCTGCTGGGCAAGTTATTGGTGAACAAGGTCACGAGCCACTTCGTCGACGTCGCCCGGTACTTGGACACGTCGCCGCACTCCTATGCAGCACGTCGAGCCATTCGCGGCGGCTTGGTCGACCTATTGCATGCGCTGCATGATGGCCGGTATTCGCGCATCGTCGTGGTGGCTCACAGCCTCGGCGCCTACATCTCTTACGACGCGCTGACTTCGTTGTGGGCGCAGACGCACGAACTGCACGCAGGGCCGCCCAATGGCCCGAGGATGCCCCGTCCGATCCGCCTCAAATCCCTGGATGGGCTCGAAAAGGCCGCCGACCGGCTCATCGCCGACTCCGGTGCTGACGGTGCGCTGGATGACTTCCAAGACCTCCAGTTCGCCTTGTGGCAAGACCTTCGTCGGCAGGGGAATCCCTGGCGCATAACAGATTTCGTCACAGTGGGCACACCAATGGCCCTCGCGGACTTGTTGGTCACCCGCCCCGGACTCTTCGATGGATTCAAGACGTCCGACCGGGCGCGACGCCACGAACTGATGGACGAACTGGTTCGTCGGGGCGCCCTGGTCCGCTGTCCACCGCGCAGCGAGACGCTGCCCGTCGAGAGCGAAGGGCGGCAGCCCCCGGTGAACTATCGATGGCGCCACAGCGGAGCGCGCCAGGTGCTCGGATCCCAATCCCCTTTCGCGGTCACGCGCTGGACGAACCTCTGGTTTCCGGTGATTCGCGGCGAGCTGCGCGGCGACTGGTTCGGCGGAGCACTGCGCCCGCTGTTCGGTCCGGGCATCCGCGACATCGAAGTGTTGGGCAACAAGTCCGAACGGTTCAAACGCGGATCGGCGCACACCGAATACTTTGCCCATCCCGACAAGGGCGACGAGGGCGACGCGGCCTGTCACATTCGCAGGACGCTGGCCCTGCAGACCAATGCCGTCCTGGAGCGTCTGTTGGACGCACCGCCTCCCTGCCGACCTGAACGGGCTGGCAACGAACCCTGAAAACGGCCACAGGTGGGTGCGGTTCATGGCGTGGCGCTCTCCGACGCGGTCTACTCCTCTCTGGGCGTAATTCGGGACTGATTCGCAGCCCTAAACCGGCGGTTTCCTGTCGGTACGCTGGACGCCATGAACGGCGTCTTGCTTGTCCTAATCATCGTGGTCATCGCCGCCATCGCGTTGGCCGTGTACAGCTCATCGAAGGCATCGGGCAGGCGCAGCGCGGTCTCACTGGCCGACGCAAAGGCCGATGCCCGTCGGCTCATCGAACGGCTCGGCGGGCAGGTACTCAACCTGACGGGCACAGACGACGCCTCGAAGCAGGCGATGGCCGACGCGTCCGAGCGCTACACCGCGGCGTCGTCACAGATCGATCAGGCCACCACCGCGCGACAGGCCGCGCTGGCCAAGGAAAGCGCCATCGAAGGGCTGTATTACGTGCGAGCCGCACGCACCGCGATGGGCATGGATCCGGGGCCGGAATTGGAGTCGCTGTCCGGGCAGCGGTCGGCGGGCACCGTGACCGAGGACAGGCGAATCAACTTCGAGGGCCGCGAAATCGAGGCGTCACCGACGCCGTCGGGGCGCACCCCGAACTACTACCCCGGTGGACGCATCGCCGGCCGTCCCGTGCCTGCGGGCTGGTATTCGGAGCCGTGGTGGAAACCGGCGCTGGTGGCCGGTGCGTGGGGGCTGGGATCGGTGCTGTTGTTCGACGCGATGTTCTCCGGCATGCACGGCGTTGATTACGGCGCGCAGGGCTTCGAGAGTGGCTACGGCGACGGCTATTCCGACGGATTCGCGGCCGGGCAGGACGGCGGTGCCGACGGCGGCGGCATGGACGGCGGAGGTGCCGACGCTAGCGGCTTCGACGGGTACAGCGGTGACGGCGGTGGCTGGGACGCCGGAGGCTGGGACGGCGGCGGAGATTTCGGCGGCGGCGACTTCGGCGGCTTCTAGTAATCGATGGCCGCATACGTCATCTCCGAAGTCGAGGTACTCGACGAGGAGAGCTTTCAGCAGTACCGCGAATTGGCGCGGGCATCCATCGAGCAGCACGGTGGGCGCTACCTCGTCAGGGCCGCGCTTCCCGAAGCGGCCGAAGGAGATTGGCCGTCGAAACGACGGCTCGTCATTCTCGAGTTTCCCGACATGGACACTTTGCACCGGTGGTACTCGTCGGAGGACTACGCCAAGGCGCTGGCCTTCCGGGACCGGGCGCTGACGCGGCGCCTGGTCTTTGTCGAAGGCGTCTGATCCTCGCAACTGCAAATGCGGTGCCGACGACGAGCCCGACGCACGGCTGCCCTACTTCTGGCAGGTCGGACACCAGAACACGTTGCGGCCCTCGAGCTCCGCGGTGCGGATGGTGGTGCCGCACACTCGACACGGCTCCGCCGCCCTTCGGTACACATAGGTGCGTGGCCGGCCGGGCGCGTACGACGGCAGGCCGTGGTCGTCCTCGGGCCGGACGACGATGATCTTGCCGCGTCGGAAGCCGACCTTCATCAGCTCGACAAGGTCGGTCCACATCGCGTCGAATTCGGCCTCGCCGATATTCGTGCCCGTACGGTACGGGTCGATGTGGTGCCGGTACAGCAGTTCGTTGCGGTACACATTGCCGACCCCGGCGATCACCGTCTGATCCATCAGCAGTGCACCGATAGGCCTGCGGGACTTAGCGATTCGCGCCCAGGCCAGCCCGCCGTCGGCGTCGCGGCGCAGCGGGTCGGGCCCGAGTCTGGCTATCACGTCGAGTATCTCGGGCTCTTCGATCACCTCGCACACCGTCGGTCCCCGCAGGTCGGTGCCGTACTCGGTGCCGATCATCCGCATCCGTACCTGGCCGACCGGCAGCGGCATCGGTATCGGCACCTCGGTGAAGGTGCCGTACAGACCCAAGTGCACATGCACGACGCGGCCGCCTTCGTAGTGGTGGAACAGGTGCTTGCCCCAGGCGGTGGCCTTCTTCAGGACTCGCCCGCTGACCGAGGCGGCGCCGTCGACGAACCTGCCCTGCGGACTCGACACCATCACCGGGGCGCGGCCGAACCGGCGCTGATGCAGCCGGGCCAGCCGGTGCAGCGTGTGGCCTTCGGGCATGTGATCAGGACGGGGCGCCGGGCACAGACGGCGCGACGTGGGTGCGTTCGTATTCGGACATGATGTCGATACGGCGTTGGTGCCGTTCGGCTTTCGACCACTGTGCACCCAGGAACGCGTCGATGATCTCGAACGCTTGCTCGACGGTGTGCATGCGGCCGCCGATGCCCATCACCTGAGCGTTGTTGTGCTCGCGGGCCAACGTCGCGGTCTCCACGCTCCATGCCAGCGCGCAGCGCACACCGGGAACCTTGTTCGCAGCAATCTGCTCGCCGTTGCCGGAGCCACCGATCACGATGCCAAGACTTCCCGGATCGGCGACGGTCTTCTCTGCGGCGGCGATGCAGAATGCCGGGTAGTCGTCCTCCGCGTCGTAGACGTAGGCCCCGCAGTCGATCGGCTCGTGGCCGGCGTTGCGAAGGTGCTCGATGATGGCCTGCTTGAGTTCGAAGCCCGCGTGGTCAGAGCCCAGGTAGACGCGCATGGCGGCCATTGTGGCAGACGCAATCAGCCGATGGTGATGGCGTCGAGCCGCTCCTTGATAAACGTCGACGACGTCACCGGCTCCAACCCCGACACCCGCCCGATCGGTGGCGCCAGCGGGGTGACCACGGCGTCGTGGTTGGCCTCGTAGAAGTAGATCAGCGAGACCAGATCCTCCTCGGCCGCATGTGGTTGGGGTGGCAGCACGCGATGCCGGCCCGACGGCCAGCGCCGTCCGCTCCAGTACTCCAACAAGTCACCGATGTTCACGGTCAGCGCGTCGGGGTCGTACGGCGCATCGCGCCAGCCATCGGCGTCCGAATACACCTGGAGGCCGCCGGCTCCGGGCTCACGGTCGAGGATCGTCACCGTGCCGAAGTCGGTGTGCGGGCCGATGCGGTACTGGTCGGGCTCGGGTTCGCCGACCACACTCATCGGCGGGTAGTGGTTGATGTTCATCGTCCAGGTCGGCCGGCTGGCCAACGACGCGAACGGATTCTCCGGCAGCCCAAGCGCATAGGCGAACAGGGCCAGCAGATCGTCGGCCAACCGGCGCATCGCGGCGGTGTATTCGTTGATCAACGGCTGCAGTGATGGAACCTCGTCGGGCCAGACGTTGGGCGCAAACCAGATGCGGTCGACCTCGGGGTCTCCGGTCGAGGTTTCGGCGCCAAGGCTGTAGCTCTCCTTGAGATCCGGCGGCGTCTCGGTGCCTTCGGCGTAGGCATTAGCCTCGACTCCGGGTGCAAGCCAACCGTGCCCTGCGACCGGAACCGAGTAGCGCTGCTTGACGGCGTCCGGCAGGGCGAAGAACTCTCGCGCGGCGGCGCGCACACCTTGCGCCAGCGCGGGGTCGATACCGTGACCGGTAACGAGAACGAAGCCCGCACGCTGCAGCCCCTCATCGACAGCGGCAGCGACTCTCTCGGCCGTCGCACCGCCCTCGCGCCAGTGCGAGATGTCAACGGTCGCAATCACTCACTCACCCTCCCAATGCTCTTCGCGCAAGCGCTCATCGCCCGATATCCTCGTTCCACAAGTCGGGATGCGCGGCAATGAACTCGGCCATCATTGTCACGCACCGATCGTCGTCGAGGACGGTGACCGACACGCCGTGTTCGGCCAGCCAGTCGTGCCCGCCCGTAAAGGTACGGCTCTCCCCGATCACCACGGCCCCGATGTTGAACTGTCGCACCAGCCCGCTGCAGTACCAGCACGGCGACAGCGTTGTGACCATCACCGTTGACCGGTAGTCGCGTTGCCGACCGGCCGCTCGGAACGCGTCGGTTTCGGCGTGCAGCGACGGGTCGTCATCCTGGACCCGCCGGTTGTGACCGCGCCCCAGCAACACACCGTCGGCGCTGAACAACGCGGCGCCGATCGGAATGCCGCCCTCCGCCAAGCCTTTTCGGGCCTCCTCGTAGGCGACCTCGAGCATCGCGGCGGCATCCATCTAGACGGTGACCCGCTCCGCGGCGATCTTCGACCGGCACAGGACCAGATAGGCCGCACCGGACAGTAGGAACCCGACGAAGAACGTGACGTCGCCGAGTTGCGGATACGCCTTGGCCACCCAGCCGACGAACTTCTCCTGGTTCGAGAACAACGCCACCGACACCACGAGTCCGAGCACAAACGACAGCAGCCCATTCCAGTTCGCGTAGGCGCGGTCGTAGAGGAATCCGGCAACAGCCTGGCCTTGACGCAGGTATTGGTCGGCGAACATCACGCCCAGCCACGGCCCGATCCAGTACGCGATGATGAGAAGAAACGCCTCGTAGCTCTGCGCGGCGTCGGGCAGCGCCCACCAGGCCACCAGGAACCCCGCCACGCCGAAGAACACGGTGACCAGGGCCCTGGCGATGTGGTGGGGCAGCTTGATACCCAGCGTCACGAAAGCCATTGCGCCCGAATAGATATTGATGGAGTTGGCCGCGATGGCACCGATCGCGATGGCCAGCAGCGTCGCCTTGGCCAGCGGCGAGGCGAGTTGGCTGGTGAACGCCGCGGTCGGGTTGCCCAGCGAGTCGCCGCCGATGGTGACCGACGCGGCGCCGACGACCTCCAGGAACACGCAGGACAAGAACAGCCCGGCGGCCGCGAAGAAACCGGTGCGGGCGGTCGACACCGTCGCGGGCAGGTAGCGCGTGTAGTCCGCGGCGTAGGGCGTCCATCCGGCGGCGTAGCCGAATGCAGTGCCGACGGTCAGCAGGAATCCGCCCAGGCCACCGACACCGCCGACACCTGCGGGCGCCCCGAAGTGCGACTTCGACAGGATGACGACCGACGCGATCGCGAAGATCACCGCGAGCACTGGAAACGTCCAGCGCTCGAACGCCTGCACCAGGTTATGCCCGAAGAACGCGAGGCCGGTCTGCAGCAGCACGATGATGACCAGCCCGAGCAGTGGCGCGACCCCGAACAGCGTGGCCAGCGCATAGGCGCCGCTGACGCTGTTGGTGGCGAACCAGCCGACCCCGGCGGTCACCGCCATCAGTACGGCGGGCAGCGCATTTCCCTTGAACCCGAACGCAAGTCGGCCCAGCACCATTTGTGGTACCCCGTGCAGTGGGCCGCGTGCGGACAGGAAGTAGTGGGCGACTGCGCCCAGGCCGGTGCCGATGACGATGCCGACCACCGCCTGCCAGAAGTTCATGCCGAAGACGGCGACGGCCAGCACGCCGACGAAGATCGTCGCGAACTCCAGATTCGGCGATGTCCAGGTCCAGAACAGCTGGCTGGGCTTGCCGTGGCGGTCCGCCTCGGCGATGTATTCGTTGCCGCCCGGTTCCACGGCGACGATGTGGTCGCGGTAGGTGCCGTCGGTCTGCACAGTGGGTTCGGTCAGTGTCACCGTCATACCGTCGTACCCGCGACCACTACCCGCAACCGGAGTAAACGCGCCGGAAACAAACGGGCTGGCAAGCCAGTTGCACACCGACGTGAAGACACTGGTGGTGAGCGCGAGTCCGCGCGACGACGGAAACTCCCATGTCCTAGCGCGGTCGGCCATCGACGGAGCCCGCTCGGCAGGTCACGACGTGCAGCACGTCTTCCTCGACGACTACGTCGACCGCATGCTCGGGAACTGCCGGCGGTGCCGACGCGTCGAAGACGGCAGCTGCTCACTCGACGACCGCTACGAAGAGCTGCTGATCGACCACATCCTGCCCGCCGACGGCATCATCTTTGCGATGCCGCTGTACTTCTACGGCATGCCCGCTCGGCTGAAAACGGTGTTCGACCGGCTGTTCTGCTACACCGCGAACAGCTCACCGATGCAAGACCAAGTGGTCAGCGAGATCATGGACAAGCGCGTCGGAGTGCTCATCTCCTGCGAGGAGAGCTACGTCGGCGCGACGCAGGGGGTGATCGCACAGTTCCAGGAGCTCAGCCGGTACCTGCGCCAGGACCTCGTCGGCGTCGTCGTGGGCAACGCCAACAGCCGAGGAGAGATCGCTCAGGACCCCAGTGACCCGTTGTCATGCGCGCGGGATTTGGGCGCCCGGCTGTTCGACATCCGGGTCACCGACTACCGGCTCGATACCGTGCGGTCCAACCGGGTATGGGAGCGACCGGCCTGACGCGCCAATTTCTGCACGAGGGCTGTGCTCGGGCACAACGACGACCCTGGTGCAGAAATCGACGAACACTCAGTCGAACTGCGGCGGCTCGCTGCGGGTGCGCTTGAGCTCCCAGAAATGCGGATAAGAAGCGAACGTCACCGAGGCGTCCCACAGCTTGCCGGCTTCTTCGCCGCGCGGGATCCGCGACAGTACCGGGCCGAAGAATGCGACGCCGTTGACGTGGATGGTCGGGGTGCCGACGTCGTCACCGACCGGGTCCATGCCCTCGTGGTGGCTCTTGCGCAACGCCTCGTCGTACTTGTCGGTGTCGGCCGCCTCTGCCAGCTCGGCCGGCAGTCCGACCTCCTCGAGGGACTCCTTGATGACTTTGGTGAAATCGGGGTCGGAGTCTCGATAGCTCTTGTTGTGGATCCGGGTGCCCATCGCGGTGTACAGCGGCGCCAGAATCTCTGAACCCTTGGCCTTCTCGGCGGCGATCGCCACGCGCACCGGCTTCCACGCCTGCTTGAGGCCTTCGCGGTACTGCTCGGGCAGGTCCTCGCGATTCTCGTTGAGCACCGCCAGGCTCATGACGTGGAAGTTGACCTCGATATCGCGTACCTTCTCGACTTCGAGGATCCACCGCGAGGTGATCCAGCACCACGGGCACAGCGGGTCGAACCAGAAATCCGCAACAGACTTTTCGGACATTCCTGCTTGGTCCTCTCGGTAGAAGGTCAGACATCCGTTCAGCACAACCTTGCACGTATCGAACGTGTTCCCACTGCCACGGAGTTCGAACGGTCGCCACATAGGACACGCATAGTGTGCAAACGGTTATGTAACCGTGTTGTCGATGTGACCCCTGTAAACCAGTGTGTCTATCGTGATTAAAGCAAAACGCAACCTGACCGTGACTTTGGTCGGCGTCGCGACCGCCCTAACAGTCGCGGCACCGGCACATGCCGACCCCATCACTGACAACACCTTCCTGGACACACTGACCAACGCTGGCATCGGCTACAACGACCCTGCGAGTACCGAGCAATTGGGCCAGTCGATTTGTCCGATGCTCGTCGAACCGGGCAAATCCATGGCGTCGGTCTACTCCACCGTCTCCGACAACGGCATCAACCCACAAATGGCGGCGTTCTTCACCGGCATCGCGATCTCGATGTACTGCCCGTCGATGATGTCCTCGATCGGCAACGGAACGTTCTTGAACCAACTGAGCGGGCTGAACGGGCTGGGGATCCCGGGGCTATAGCGGGCGCTCGCGGTCACGGCCGATAGGTTGAACGCGTGGCTCTTCCTAATCTGACCCGCGAGCAGGCCGTCGAACGCGCCGCACTCGTCACCGTCGACAACTACCGCATCACCCTCGATCTCACTGACGGCGAAGGTAACCCCGGCGAGCGCACCTTCCGGTCGGTGACGACGGTCGAGTTCGATGCGCTGGCCGGCGCCGACACCTACATCGACATCGCCGCCGAGTCGATCCGTCGCGCGACCCTCAACGGGCGTGACCTCGATGTGTCCGGATACGACGAATCGACTGGCATCCCGCTGCAGGGGCTCGCCCAGCGCAACGTCCTCATTGTCGACGCCGACTGTCTGTACTCGAATACCGGCGAGGGTTTGCACCGCTTCGTCGACCCCGTTGACAGTGAGGTCTACCTGTACTCGCAGTTCGAAACCGCTGACGCCAAGCGGATGTTCGCGTGTTTCGACCAGCCGGACCTGAAGGCCACGTTCGACGTCATGGTGGCCGCTCCGCTGAACTGGCGAGTCATCTCGAACGGCGCCACCGGTCACGTGCATGGCGAGGGGAATGCGCATGTGCACACCTTCGTCACCACCCCCCGAATGAGCACGTACCTCGTCGCGCTCATCGCAGGGCCGTATGCGAACTGGAGTGACACCTATTCCGACGACCACGGCGAGATCCCGCTTGGCCTGTACTGCCGCTCATCTCTGGCCGAGTTCATGGACCATGAACGGCTTTTCACCCAAACCAAACAGGGATTCGGCTTCTACCACAACAACTTTGGTGTTCCCTACGCGTTCGGCAAGTACGATCAGCTGTTCGTCCCCGAATTCAACGCCGGCGCAATGGAAAACGCAGGCGCGGTGACGTTCCTGGAGGACTACGTCTTCCGCAGCAAGGTCACTCGCGCGTCGTATGAGCGGCGCGCCGAAACCGTGCTGCATGAGATGGCGCACATGTGGTTCGGCGATCTCGTCACGATGCAGTGGTGGGACGACCTGTGGCTCAACGAGTCGTTCGCGACGTTCGCCTCGGTGCTGTGCCAGGCCGAGGCCACCGAGTTCACCGAGGCGTGGACGACGTTCGCGAACGTGGAGAAGTCGTGGGCCTACCGTCAGGACCAGCTGCCGTCGACGCACCCGGTGGCCGCGGACATCCCGGACCTGGCCGCCGTCGAGGTGAACTTCGACGGCATCACGTACGCCAAGGGCGCCAGCGTGCTCAAGCAACTCGTCGCCTACGTCGGGCTGGAAGAGTTCCTCTCCGGCCTGCGGGACTACTTCCGCGACCACGCCTTCGGCAACGCCACGTTCGGCGACCTGCTCGGCGCGCTGGAGAAGGCCTCGGGCCGTGACCTGTCGGGCTGGGGGCAGCAGTGGCTCAAGACCACCGGGCTCAACACGCTGCGTCCCGACTTCGATCTGGACGCCGACGGGCGGTTCACCCGCTTCGCGATCACCCAGAGCGGGGCGCAACCGGGTGCCGGCGAAACCCGGGTGCACCGCCTTGCGGTCGGAATCTACGACGACGACCGCAGCGGCAAGCTGGTCCGCACCCACCGCGAGGAACTCGACGTCGAAGGCTCGGAAACCGATGTTCCTGGCCTACAAGGGGTTTCGCGCGGGAAGTTGATCCTGGTCAACGACGACGACCTGACGTACTGCTCGCTGCGGCTCGACCCCGAGTCGTTGCAGACGGCGCTCACGCGCATCGCCGACATCGCCGATCCGTTGCCGCGCACACTCGCGTGGTCGGCGGCGTGGGAGATGACCCGCGAAGCCGAGCTGAAGGCACGCGACTTCGTATCGCTGGTCGAGGGCGGCGTGCACGCCGAAACCGAGGTCGGCGTGGCGCAGCGGCTGCTGCTGCAGGCTCAGACGGCGCTGAACGCCTACGCCGACCCGCAGTGGGCTCGGTCGCAGGGTTGGACTGCCTTTGCGGACCGGCTACTGGAGTTGGCCCGCGACGCCGAGGCCGGTTCCGATCATCAGCTCGCCTACGTCAACGCGCTGTGCGCCTCGGTGCTGTCGGACAGGCACACTGACGTGTTGAGTGCGCTGCTGGACGNCGATCCGGCCTCGCAGGATCTGGCCGGTCTCGAGGTCGACACGGACCTGCGCTGGCGGATCGTTACCGCGCTGGCCGCGGCGGGCGCCGTCGATTCCGATGGGCCGCAGACCCCGTTCATCGACGCCGAGGCGCAGCGGGACCCGACCGCGGCGGGCAAGCGGCATGCCGCGCAGGCGTCGGCGGCACGGCCACAGCCCGCGGTCAAGGAGGCGGCGTGGCAGCAGGTGATCGAGGACGACACCCTGCCCAACATCACCGCGCGGTCGATCATCGGCGGCTTCGTCCGCCCCGGCCAGGACGAGGTGCTGCAACCGTTCGGCGCCAAGTACTTCGACGCGATCTCGGGGGTCTGGGAGCGGCGATCGAGCGAGGTCGCGCAGACCGTGGTGATCGGGCTGTATCCGGCGTGGGACGTCAGCCAGTCCGGTCTGGACGCCGCAGACGCCTTTCTGTCCGACCCGGATGTGCCGCCGCCNCTGCGCAGGCTGGTGCTCGAGGGCCGCGCGGGTGTCGAGCGTGCACTGCGGGCCCGCGCCTTCGACATCACCTAACTGCCGCGAGCGCGCGTGTCTGTACGCCGACACGCCGCAATGCACGTGCAGTTTGCGCACGCTCGTCGCCCATACGCTTGGCAGATGGCGGTCAGTCGAAGTCGCAGGGCGAGGGCTGCCCGAAAGCGCAAGCGTCGCCTGGATCGCGTCGTCAACGATCTCACCGCCGAAGAATGGGCGGCAGTCAAGGATGCTTGGAGCGGATGCGCTTACTGCGGCGCGACCGACGGGCCGTTGCAGCGCGACTGTGTCTTAGCGATCTCCCGAGGCGGGCGATACACAATGGACAATGTCGTGCCGGCGTGCGCTTCCTGTAATACCAGCAAGTGCAATGAAGAGGTCACCACCTGGCTGCGCCGGAAACGGTTCGACGAGCGCGGGTTTTTGACGCGCTACGTACAGATTCGCGCGACCCTCGCCGGAGCGGCCGCAGATCTCACCGCGAGCGTGCGCAAAATGCCCGCGGACAGCGGCGTGTCGTGTACAGACACGCACGCTCGCGGTTGATGGGTCAGCGAGGTGAGACGCCGGCGCTGAGGACGCGGACAGCGCTGATCAGGCCGTCCATCAGGTTGCCCTCTTTGAACGAGGCGGCAGCCGCCGAAACTCCGAGCGGTGCTGACTCCTCGATGCCGCGGCCCTGGACATCGCCGCCATAGACCACCTCGATTGCGCGCTGGTTCGGCGAAACCGCAAGCAGGACCGCGTTATTCGGCGTCGGCACCTTGGCCAGAATCTCGCGGGCGGTGGCGGCGGTGTCGTCGCCGAGATCGCCCAGGTACACCGCGAAGCGAGCCTTGGCGGCGCGCGAGCCGTACTTCAGCGCGTCGTCGAGGACGACCAGGTCCTTGACCGGGAACGGGTACGTCACCGAAACGTCGCCTGGTTCGGTGACCCCGGAGATGCGGCCGCTGGAAGTTACGACGAAACCGCGCGGCAGCTCGGCCAGTTCAGCAGGCGCAATAGTTGCGACTTCACCACTTGCCACTGGCGCCGCCCCCAATCGTCATGTGCGGACCATGGCCGCCGTGGCCGTGGTCGGCGGGTTCGTCGGACGCCCACAGGATGGGTTCGTGCGTCCATTCGTCGGACAATTCGTAGGTCGCCGGGTGCGGGTTCTTACCGCGCCAGATCAGCGCGGCTAAGACGGCCGTCAGTGCCAGGGGCACCCCGCCGATCAGGGAATGGGCAAGTGCGGTGCTCACGACGCAAACCGTATCCCACGGCGCACCTAGGCCGCGCCCTCACCCAGGTATCGCGCCCACGCCGGGTCGAGTTCCTTGACCGACGACAGCAACCGCCAATGCTGTCCCTTCGGCGGCACTGGCACCGAGCGCAGCGACCAACCGAGCTCCGAGAGCAACCGGTCCGCCTTGCGGTGATTGCATGTCGAACACGCCGCCACGCAGTTCTCCCAGGAGTGGTCGCCACCGCGGCTGCGCGGCACCACATGGTCGACGGTGTCGGCCTTGGCGCCGCAGTACGCGCAGCGAAACCGGTCGCGATGCATCAGCGCCGCCCGCGTCATCGGGATGCGCGCCCGGTACGGCACCCGGACGTAGGAATGCAGCCGGATCACTGACGGCACCACGATCGACCTCGTCGCGGAGTGAATCACCGGTCCGTTCGGGTCGTCGTGCACGACGGTGGCCTTGCCGCACATCAGCATGATGACCGCCCGCCGCATGGGCAGAGCGGTCAACGGTTCGTAGGTGGAATTCAGCAGTAGTACGCGCCGGCGGCCCCAGATGGAGCCTTCGCTCGTACTGGGCGGGTGGGTGTCGACGCTGTGCAGGACGCGCGACTGCGCATGAGTTACCGCGGGCCCGGATAAGCCCGCCGCGGCTCCGTGGTGCCGGTGGCCGCGACTCTTCTTGCGCTGCGCCATACGTCCTCCGACCGACAGTCCACCACGGATTGGGGACAATCGCACGACAATTCTGTCCGTGTTCGCTGGTCAGTCCCGTGAACATCCGGTGACGCGACCGCCTGACCCGGGCCTTCGACGGACAAGACACAATGGACCGCGTGACACAGCCGCAGCGCTCGTTCTACGACGAAGTCGGTGGCCACGACACGTTCCACACCATCGTGTCGCGGTTCTACCAGCTGGTCCGCGAGGACGAGATCCTGCTCCCGCTCTACCCCGAGGACGAGCTCGACGCGGCCGAGGAGCGGCTGCGGATGTTTCTCGAGCAGTACTGGGGCGGACCACGGACCTACTCCGATCGGCGTGGCCATCCGCGACTCCGGATGCGGCATGCGCCGTTCCGCATCGGCTACATCGAGCGCGACGCGTGGCTGCGCTGCATGCACACCGCGGTGGCGGAGATCGACTCACAGACGCTCGATGACGAGCACCGCAAAGAGCTGTTGGCCTATCTGGAGATGGCCGCGCATTCGATGGTGAACTCACCGTTCTGATGAGAAAAACCTGGTGGTCGAACGCGGTGTTCTACCAGGCTTATCCGCGGTCGTTCTGCGACAGCAACGGCGACGGGGTCGGCGACCTCGACGGAGTGACCGCAAAGCTCGATTACCTCAAGGCGCTCGGTGTCGACGCGATCTGGCTCAACCCGGTGATGGTCTCCCCCATGGCCGACAACGGCTACGACGTCGCCGATCCCCGCGATGTCGACCCGCTGTTCGGCGGCATCGAGGCGCTCGAACGTCTGACGGACGCCGCCCACCGATTGGGCATCAAGGTGACGATGGACCTGGTGCCCAATCACACCAGCTCGGCGCACCCCTGGTTTCAGGCGGCACTGTCCGCCAGCCCCGGCAGCGACCAACGCGAGCGTTACATCTTCCGCGACGGCACCGGCCCCGGAGGCATCCATCCCCCGAACAACTGGGTGTCGATCTTCGGCGGCCCCGCGTGGACTCGGATTGTCGAGGCCGACGGCAATCCCGGCCAGTGGTACCTGCATCTGTTCGACGCTGAGCAGCCGGACTTGAACTGGGACAACCCCGAGGTCTTCGACGACCTGGAGAAGACGCTGCGGTTCTGGCTGGAGCGCGGCATCGACGGGTTCCGCATCGACGTCGCCCATGGCATGGCCAAGCCGCCGGGATTGCCGGACATGGCGGTCATCAAAGCCGACATGTTGCTGGCCGACATGGACGACGACCCACGGTTCAACAACGACGGCGTGCACGACATCCACCGCCAGATCCGCGTGGTGTTCGACGACTATCCCGACGCTGTCGCCATCGGCGAGGTGTGGGTGTACGACAATGAACAGTTCTCCCGGTACGTGCGGCCCGACGAGCTGCACCTGGGCTTCAATTTCCGGCTGTTGCGCGCCGACTTCGACGCCGACGACATCCGCGACGCAATCGCGAATTCGCTTGCCGCCGCGGCGATCGAGAACGCCATCCCGACCTGGACGCTGGCCAATCACGACGTCGATCGTGAGGTAACCCGCTACGGCGGGGGCACTGTCGGCCTGGCCAGGGCGTGGGCGATGGCGTTGGTGATGCTGGCCCTGCCCGGCGCGGTATTCATCTACAACGGCGAGGAACTCGGCCTGCCCAACGTCGAGCTGCCCGACGAGGCGCTGCGCGACCCGGTGTGGGAACGGTCGGGACACACCAGGCGCGGTCGCGACGCCTGCCGGGTGCCGATGCCGTGGGAGGGCGAGGCGCCGCCGTTCGGCTTCTCCGCCGATCCCGACACCTGGCTGCCGATTCCGCCGGAGTGGGCGCCGCTGACGGTGGAAAAGCAGCTTGACGATGCCGATTCGACCCTGTCATTCTATCGTCGAGCGATCGAATTGCGCCGCAGCCGACCAGAATTCGGCGGTTTGACCCTCGAATGGCTCGACTCCCCTTCCAATAGTGTGGTCTTCCGGCTCAGCAGCGGACTGGTATGCGCGCTGAACGCAGGCCGCCGCGCGGTGCCCCTGCCCGTCGGCGAGGTGTTGTTGGCCAGCGGCAGGTTGGTGGGCGGCAAGCTGCCGCCGAACACCGCCGCCTGGCTGGTCTAGTTCCCCTCGCGAGCAGACGCAAAAAGGCTCCGACACGCCGACAAATTGGGACCTTTTGCGTCTGCTCGCGGGAAGAAAGTCACCGCAGGACCAGCGCGGGATCGCCGCGGCGGCGATACACCGAACCAAACCGAGCATCGATGCGCAGCCAGGCGGGCAACGCACGCACCCGCACGATCTCGTCGGCGGCGACCGTGCCGGGGTCCAGCTCCCCCGCAGGGCCGGACTGCGGCAGGAAACCCATTGCGGTCAAGGCGAATACGCAGCGCATCGGGATGCCGACGCTGGCGTCCCCCGAACTGACCGCCACCACCTCCTGGTCGAGCAACGACGCGGGTGGACCGTGCGCACTGGAGTGCTCCTTCGCCAACGCGACACCGCGTTGAGCCAGCTCGAGGACGACGCGGGCGGGAACGTCGTCGAGGTGCATGAAGCCGGCTTCCGGCGGCAGGGCGCCGCGCCACGCGGAATCCATTTGGAATCCCGGCTCGACGAAGCCACTGCGGTCCATCGCGGTCAAACCTGCCGCGAGCGCGTCCGCACCGGCACTCAGGTCGGCGGGCCGGATCCGTCCGGCGACCACCCGGCTGGCGAGCACGTCGAAACCGGTTGCCACCCAGGCGACCACAAGGCCGTCGGCGCGCTCACGCAGCCGGACGACTGCGGCGTCGTCGAGCCGCAACGCCCGTTCGGTGAACGTCGCCAGATCTTCACGGTGCGTGGCGTCGTCGAGCCAGATACCGCGTTCGGATTGGGTCATCGCGTCCAGTGCTGTAGATAGTCGCGCTGCGCAGGCGAAAGCCGTTGCAGCCGTTGCTCCTTGATGTGGACTGCGGCCAGCTGCGTCTCAGCGATCACCGACGGCTTGGAGTCCAATGGTGCGCGCAACGCCCGTACCTCGTAGCCGATCGTGAAGTCGACGGCGCGAACTCTTTTCGACCACATCGTCACCTGCAGCGGCGAATCAATAAGGCGCAACTGACCCTTGTAGAGGATATTGACCTCGTGGATCAGCAGGCCGATCGTTTCTATCTCGGGACCGAATGGCTCACGCAGAAACGGAATCCTGGCCTCTTCCAGAAGGGTGACCATCGTGGCGTGGTTGATGTGCTGATACATATCGATGTCCGACCACCGCACATGCACCGACGCTACAAAACTGTCTGTCACCCAGTAGTCCCTGTCCCACTCGTTCGCGTCATGCTGCGCAGCTGGCGTGCGGCCACGGACAACGTCGCCAGGTCGAGTTCGCCACTTTCGTAGATCTCGGTCAGCGTGCGCTGGGCCCGGGTCACGCGGGAGCTGTTCGTCGTCTCCCACTCGGCGATCTTCTCCTCGCCATTCTCCTCCGGCTCGCCGACCGCCAGCACGTCGAAACACAGCGCCCTGACGGAACCGTAGATATCATCGCGAATCGCCAAGCGCGCCAACGAATGCCAGCGATCATCGCGCACCAGTCGAGACACGGCGGTCAACAGGCTGTCCGTGCCCAGTCGGTCCATCAGCGCGAAGTACGTGTCGGCGACCTCGGCCGGGTCTCGGTCGACGATGTCGGCGATGTCGATCACATCGAGCAGACTGTACTGGTACAGCCCTGTCGCGACCATGTACGCCAGGTCGTCGGATACGCCCTGCGAACTGAACTCTCGGGCTTCCTTTTCGACGATGGCTTTGTCGTCGCCGCGCAGCCACTCCGACATCCGCGGTGTCAACACACGGACCTTCTCCGCGAACCGGTTGATCTCGGCGCCGACCGCCAGCGGCTGCGGACGGTAGTTGAGCAGCCAACGTCCCGCGCGGTCGACGAGCCGGCGCATATCAAGCGTCATGCGATCAGAGACCGCGACCGAAACATCAGCAGCCCGGATCTGTCGCCATACCTCGCCGATTCGGAAGATCGCGTTGGTCGCGACGTAACTGCGCACGGCGTCGACCGGTCCGACACCGACGTCTTCGGTGATCCGGTACGCGTAGGTGATGCCGCTGGTGTCGACGATGTCGTTGACCAGCATGGTGCTGACGATCTCTCGGCGCAGCTCATGTTGGCGGATGTCGCCGGCGAACTGGTCACGCAGGTTCGACGGGAAGTACCACGGCAGCCGGGAGGCGAACACCTCCTGGTCGGGCAGCTCGCTGGCAAGCAGCACGGACTTCATCGCGAGCTTGACGTGAGCCATCAGGGTCGCGAGTTCGGGTGATGTCAGCCCGATTCCGGCTTCGGTTCGGCGCCGGATCTCCTTCTCCGACGGCAGCGCCTCCAGCTCACGGTTGAGCCCGTGCTCCTTGACGAAATCCTTGATCATCCGGGCGTGCACGGGCAGCAGACTGGCCGCGTTGGCACGGCTCGTGCCCATCAGATCGTTTTGATCCTCGTTGTCGGCCAGCACCAGCCGACCGACCTCGTCTGTCATCGAAACCAGCAGTGCGGTTCGGTCCTCGGCCCTGACCTTGCCCGCGGTGACCAGCGAGTCGATCAGGATCTTGATGTTGACCTCATGGTCGGAGCAGTCGACGCCTGCCGAGTTGTCCAGCGCGTCGGTATTGCAGCGACCGCCTGCGAGGTTGAACTCGATGCGGCCCAGTGAGGTCACGCCCAGGTTTCCGCCCTCACCAATGACCTTGGCGCGCAGCTGATTTCCGTTCACACGTACGGGATCGTTGGCGCGGTCACCGACGTCGACATCCGACTCCGTCTCGGCCTTCACGTAGGTGCCGATTCCGCCGTTGAACAGCAGGTCGGCCGGAGCCTTCAGGATCGCCTTGATCAGGGCCGGTGGTGTCATCTCCTCGACACTCTCCGCGATGCCCAGCGCGGCGCGGGCCTCAGCGCTGATCGGGATGGACTTCTGTTCGCGGCTGTAGACGCCGCCACCGGAGCTGATCAGCGAGCGGTCGTAGTCCTCCCAGCTGGAGCGCGGCAGTTCGAAGAGTCGTTTGCGTTCATCCCAGGATGTCGCCGCGTCAGGCTTGGGATCGATGAAGATGTGTCGATGATCGAACGCCGCCAACAGGCGGATGTGCTTGGACAGCAGCATGCCGTTGCCGAACACGTCACCGCTCATGTCGCCGATGCCGACCACGGTGAAGTCCTCGGTTTGAGTGTCGACGCCCATCTCGCGGAAGTGTCGCTTGACGGCCTCCCACGCGCCCTTGGCGGTGATGCCCATCGCCTTGTGGTCGTAGCCGACCGATCCGCCGGACGCGAACGCGTCGCCGAGCCAAAAGCCGTATGACGCGGCCACCGCGTTGGCGATGTCGGAGAAGGTGGCGGTGCCCTTGTCTGCGGCCACCACGAGGTACGCGTCGTCGCCGTCGCGGCGCACGACCTCCGGTGGGGTGACGACGTCGCCGGTCGCCTTGTCGACGTTGTCGGTGAGGTCCAGCAAGCCGGCGATGAAAAGCTTGTAGCAGGCGACGCCCTCGTTGCGCTGCGCATCGCGATCAGCGGCGGCGTCGCCGGTGGCCGCGGGCGGCTCCTTGACGACGAAGCCGCCCTTGGCTCCAACCGGAACGATGACGGCATTCTTCACCGCCTGCGCCTTGACGAGGCCGAGGATCTCGGTGCGGAAATCCTCGCGACGGTCCGACCACCGCAGTCCGCCACGCGCGACGTGACCGAACCGCAGATGCACGCCCTCAACCCGCGGCGAGTACACGAAGATTTCGAACTTCGGCCGCGGCAACGGCAGCTCGTCGATCAGGCCCGGGTTGAGCTTCACCGACAGCACGTTCTGCTGACGCGCCGAATCTCGCCTGGTGACAAAGTAATTGGTTCGCAACGTGGCCTGGATCATCGACGCGAACGCCCGCAACACGCGATCTGTGTCGAGGCTGACCAGTGCGTCGATGTCTGCTGTCACAGCCGCAGCGGCCGCCTGCGCGTCACGGCGCCGCGTCTCGTCCGACGGCCTGGGGTCGAACAACGCCTCGAACAGTTCGACGAGCGATCGTGCGGTGCCGGGATTGCCGTTGATCACCGACTCGATATGGGACTGGCTGTACGGAAAACCCGCCTGCCGCAGGTACTTCGCGTAGCTTCGCAGCACAACTACTTGCCGCCACGTCAGCCCTGCCCGCAGCACCAGCTCGTTGAACCGGTCAACTTCCACCCGGCCGTGCCAGATCGCGGTGACCGCGTCGGCGAACCGCTGCGCCATCGACTCGAGTTCCGGACCGGCCGGCGGTGTCGGGATGTTGGGGTGCGGCGAAACCTTGAATTGGTAGATCCACACCGGCAGCCCGTCGGAGCGGGTCACCGTGAACGGGCGCTCCTCGAGAACCACCACACCCATGGACTGAAGCATCGGCAGCAGCTGGCTCAATGATGCCGACCGCCCGCCCAGGTACCAGATGAGCTGGGCAACCCCGTCGGTACCGCGCTCGCCGAGCACCAGCCTTACCGAATTATCCTGCAGCTCTTCAATGATCGCGATGTCATTGATCGCGTCCAGCGGCGTGACGGCCTGCTTGTACACCTCGGGGAACGCGGCGGCGTAGTGCTCGGCCATGGCCTGGGTGATCGAGCCCGTCTTCACCGCGCCCATCAGCCGGTCACCCCAGGTCCTTGCGGCCTCGGTGAGCAGGTCCTGGATTCTCGACTCGTTCTGGAGGGAGACGTCGATGTCCTGCTGACGACGGCCCTCGGGCAGCCGCACGGTGAAATGCACTACCGCCCACGGCGATTCGCTCACCCGCGCGGCATAGTCGATGCTCACCCCGCCCAGCTCGCGGACGAGAATGTCCTGCATCGTCAACCGCACCGCGGTGGTGTACCGGTCGCGGGGAAGGTACACCAGGCACGACACGAAGTGGGCAAGTTGATCGGCGCGCAGGAACAGCAACGTCCGGCGCCGCGACCCGAGATCGACGACCGCCTTCGCCATGTCCAGCAGCTCCTTGGCGGAAAGCGCGAAGAGCTCCGAACGCGGAATGGTCTGGATGATGTCCAGCAGCAGCTGTCCCGGATGGCTGGGATCGCGGTACGCCATCGCGAGTGCATCATTGACGCGTCGCGAAATGAGCGGGATCTCAAGCACATTGGCGTTCATGGCCGCCACCGTGAACAAGCCGACAAAGCGGTGCTCGATGGCCTCCCCCGCGGCTTGTTCACGAACCACCACGATGTATGGGTAGGCGCCGTAGCGCAGGTAACTCGGCATCGTGGCCTGCGCCAGCACCAGCAGATCGTCGCTGCCGGTGAGCTGCGGAAGCACGTCGGTGCGCAGCCGCAGCACGCCGAGGCGACTGGACGGATCGACCTCGGACTGGCCGTTGCGCACCTGGCAGCGTTGGTAGCCCAGCAGCACGAAATGTCCGTCGGCCAGCCAGCGCAGCAGCGCGGCGACGTCCTTGCGGTCGGAGCCGGGGAAGCGACCCCCGGCGTCGGAGTCGAGTTCGGCCGCCAGGCTGCGCAGCATGGCCGCCATCGACGTCGAGTCCAGACCCACCTGCCGGCCGTCGGCAAGAACGCTGGGCAGCAGACGCTTGACCTCCTCCACCGCCTTGGTGTCGGCCGACTCGGTCAGCTGGACGTGGATCCACGCCTCGTCAATGCCGTCACCGAACGGAGCGTCGGACGCAGGCCCGATCTCCAGCAGTTCTCCGCTGGGCCCCCGCC
>C688J18823_10000521_pt1 | contig 22404 bp, 45 predicted proteins | sample HopSoiMetagenom1_FD_18823 | JGI IMG/M metagenome (IMG submission 18823) | reverse complement strand
ATCGACGAGCGGGAACGGAAGGCGACGGAACTCAGAGCGATTTTCACCTTCGCCGCCGAAATGAAAGAACTACTGATCGAGTTCGATCCAAAGCTGATCTACGCAGAAGAAAACGGACGATCCATCGGGAAGCGACCGGACCAATCCAACAGCCTGGACGGCGACCGACTAGTTCAGATGCACGACTACTGGCAATCCTTCAGACAGAACACGAGGAAATTCAAATGAACCAGCACAGCAACCACATCCGCACCGGGACGTACGTGGACGCCGTTGGCAAAGACGTGCCGGGATGGTGTGTCGTTGACGCCTACGACGGCAGCGTCATCACTTTTGCCAACACCCGTGAAATGGCTCGTGAGTTTGCCAGCCATGAGCATGGCGAGCGGATCGCCCGAGTTCACTCCGTGACGTACTCCGTAAGCAAGTGATCGCCGTCCTGCCAGCAACCGACAGGGAGTCGGATATCAGCCGCCTAGCTGCCGTTTTGCTGGCAGCGTTGCCAGGCAAGCGGGTCAAGGTCGAGGTGAAGGAGTACGCCGACACCCGTAGCAGCGCACAGAACCGGTTCCTCTGGGGAAGTGCATACCCCGACATTCTGGCAAGCGGTCAGCTCGACGGATGGAGCCCCGAAGACCTGCACGAATATTTCCTCGGCGAAATCTACGGATGGGAGACAGTCGAAGGCTTCGGACGTAAGCGCCTGCGTCCGGTCCGCCGTAGTTCCCGCATGAGCAAGGTCGAATTTCTCAACTACGTAGCCGAGATCCAGCGCCGCATGGCCGAGATCGGGATCTACGTCTGCGATCCCAACGAGGTGACGTGATGCTTAAGTGGATTGCCATTGTGCTGGTGCTTGTCGGGCAATACGGGTGGGCCTGCGCTTTCTTCTGCCTCAACGAACTGGTGCGCGACTGATATGGCCGACCTCCGCAAAGCCGCCAGGGGTCGTGAGTGCATGGTCCGCTACCCAGGCATCTGCTCGTTCGACACAGAGACGGTGGTTCTCGGGCACATCCGCATGGCTGGCATCACTGGGATGGGTCAGAAAGCCCCGGACATCATGGGCGCATGGGTCTGCGACCGGTGCCACGGCGAGGGGGACCGTCGCACGCAACTCCTTTCCCCTGAAGACGCTAAGCGATGGTTCCTTGATGGCGTCTTCCGTACTCAACTGCAGTTAATCAATGAGGGCCTTATCAAATGGTAATCGTGCTGATCATCGCCGCCCTCGTAGCGGCAGGTACTTTGGCTTACTCGTCGTTCCGCGTTCGGTTTCACCGTGAACGTGCAGAGGATTTTGAGGAACGCTACTTCGGCATGGCCTCCGACAACGTAGACCTTCGCGTGAGGCTTCAGGACGCGCAGGAAGCCTACAGCCGACTCATTGGTCAGCGCGCGATGGGATGGGCCGGTGAAGAGCTGAGGATGCACTGATGGCTAAGTTCTTTGTGGGCCAACGCGTAAGAGTAGTCGCTTGTGACGATCTTTCATGGGCGCACGTTATCGGTTCGGAGGGATTTGTAAACGAACTTGACTGCACGAACATGGACGACGAGCCGGGGAATGTCGGGGTAACCATCGGTGGTGACGATGGGTTCTGTTTCTGGCCTTGGGAGCTTGAGCCAGCCACCGACGCGAACGACAAGATCGAGTGGTCCGAGTGCATCTGGGCACCAGAGCATCTTCGGGAGACGGTGTAATGGCTAAGTCCCCGACCGAATTGACGCTCGCCTTCCTGCGCACCGATGGCTGGCTTGCCGAAGTCGTAGAGCGCTGGATACCTGGGGCCAACATCCGGAAAGACTTGTGGGGCTTTGGCGACGTGATCGCCCTCCGTGGAACCGAGACGTTACTGGTCCAGACGACCTCATGGACGAACGTGTCGGCCCGACTGAAGAAGATTACCGACGACGTGCACGCTGACTACCTAGCGGCTTGCCGTAAGGCTGGCTGGCTCGTTCACATCCACGGCTGGAAGCACAAGAAGGTTTCCAACCGTCTCCATTACTCGCAGAAAATCGTGGATTTGTCATGAACAGCCAGCATCTAAGCAAGACACTCCGGATCTCCCTGTACCACATCGCCTCGGCGTCGCCGGCACACGAGCGGAAATCCGACAGCCATGAAAACCATGGCGTCATCACCGTGCGTCCGTCGCCTCACCTTTCGTCTGACTGGCGGACTCGTGAGCATGAATTCTTGTGGGCCATCTACTCGCGGGCCGTCTATGACTACTTCGGCTTCGGCCTGAGTGGTGGCAAGTACGTCAACGCGGACATTCCCGCTGGTGACCTCGCCGTCCGTGGGGTGATCGAACTCCCTGGAGGTAACGAGCGGAACATTCTGGAACTTCTCGGCATATCGCCTGACTGGGCATGGGCCCAGCTACAGACGGCGGTTAACTACACGAAGATGAAGGAGGCGGCGTGATGACTATGCCCATCATTCGGATGGAGGTGGAAGGCATGAAGCACGCCATCTGCACGGCCATGACCCAGTACCAGCTTCAGATGGACGAGTACGTAAAGGCGGCGGTAGACGAGTACTGCACACCAGAAAACCTCCTTGCGATCATCACGCGGCAGGCAAAGGCAACGCTTGATGGAGTACTTCAGGACGAGGTTGAGCGGTTCTTCAAATATGGCGATGGCCGAAAGGCAGTAGCTATGGCCGTTATTCAGTCACTTTCCCCGTCACCTACCGAGGAAGCGGCATGACCACCCACGACATCCTAGGCCGCGACACGGACGAGGCGTTTGCCATGCCGGAACTTTCCGATGCGTGTATCGACGCGGCCAACCGGACGGCGAAGTTGTTTGATGCCCATTACCCCGGCTGGCAGTTGTATAGCCGGGTAGTCCGTGGCGACACCGTGTACGACCGTCAGCTAGCCGCGTGGGCCATCGGCATGGCTAGGCAGCACACACGTACCCGGAAGACTAACGGGCAGGCTGTGGTGGCTCCTAGGGGGCGTGGCGACTGGGTATCACAGGCAGGCATCGACGCCCTGGAATTCGTCATCGCAGGGAAATACACCGAGCCCGCATACATCACCGCCAAGCGTCTGAACGTCTGGCACACGAAGTACAAGCGCATCCGGGGGGAGGTGGCCGCACAGATGGTCATCGGCTTCCGGAACTACCGGGCCGAGCTTCATCACCAGCACTACACGGTCGTCAGAGAATCGAGGCTTGTTGCATGAATTACGAAGAAGTGAGGGATAAGGCCCTTCTCGTCCTCGACTACAACGATGATTCAGGCCAGTTTGTGTGGAGAGTGAAGATGGGTAGCTCCGGTCCCGGAAGGGTGGCGGGCCATCTAAACCGAGCCCTGGGTTATGTCGTAATTGGATTCGGCGGGAAAAACTACTACGCGCATCGATTGGCCTGGATGATGCGCGTAGGCGACCCCGAAGGATTCCAGATTGACCATATCGATGGAGACAAGAGCAACAACAGGCTAGTCAACCTCAGGCTGGCGGACATGCGGCAAAACCAGCAAAACCTAACCATTCATGGTCGACGGGAATCTTCACTTATTGGAGCTTATCCGGGGAAGTCCCCATCGACCTGGCACGCGAAGATAAAGGTGATGGGTAAGCAGACGCACCTTGGATCATTCGCTTCCGAGCAAGAGGCTCACGAGGCATACGTCGCGGCAAGGAATAGGTTCTTTGGTGAGTTCGCTCCACTTCGGCATTAAATAAACACCACCTGACTGCGGCAATCCGAAATGCCGTGATCTACTCAGTCACGAGGGCGGATTACACGCCTGAGATTCCCGGCTAAGCCTCTGCGGGCCCGTTCATCGAACGGTAGTCGCCGCACAGCCAGAAAGAGGCCGGGATTACCTGCGCAAGGCAGGGGCCTCGTCTGGCGGGACGACACGGATTCGGTAACCGTGACCTGACATATACCTCAAGATTCCAGCGAAACGGCTGATTCTTGAGCGGAATATCAAGATTGCGGGTTAACAAGCGTAAAGGGCGCGCAACGGCCTTCCAAGCCGAAGAACGCGGAGTTCGATTCTCCTGGCCCGCTCCAGTTTCAGCCCATCCGGTCTCGGTCGGTGGCTTCGGGTGCAAATCCCGACTTACACAAGTGGCGTTATTCCACCGGTTTCGGGCCGGAGCGCGCACTTAAGTGACATTTTTGCCGGTTGTGGCGTACAGCCCGCGATGCCCGATTCATCGCACCGGCGCCCTAGTCGAGCGTGACCACTGCCGTGGGGATCGCTGCTACCTGATGGCAGTTCAGGCGAAAGGGGGTCTAGGTCGGCGGGCCGAGTGATCGCTGGATGGCTCAACCAGCAAACTAATTCAATGCCTTCGGGGGCAATATGATTCGTGGGACGATTAATCCGGGTGTAGTGATACCGTCCGATAAGCACGGTCATCCGTTGGGAACCTTTGCCACTCCGCAGGACTGGGTTGGTGCAGGCGTTCGTAAGTTCGACACCGGAGCTACCCGTGACACGGATGCCGGCAAGATCGACTTCGACGGCTTCCTCAGCCCGTATGCCCTAAAGGCGTTCGGCGAGTACATGGACCGGCATCGCCATCAGGCTGACGGTCAGGTCCGCGACTCAGATAATTGGCAGCGGGGGATCCCTCTCGACGCCTACATGAAGTCCATGTGGCGTCACTTCTTCGATGTCTGGTCCGAGCACCGTGGGGTTTCGACTCCGGCAGGGCTGAAGGAAAACCTCTGCGCCCTCAAGTTCAACGTTGATGGGATGCTGCACGAGCTGGTTAAGGCCGAGCACGATCACACGCCGAGCGCTGGCTATGCCATGCCGCTGGCGGACCCGGAGGACTGAGCATGGACTTGTCTGAGTTCCGGCCGATTCCGGGCATTCCGGACGGTTATGTCAGTGAAGACGGCGTCGTGGTCTCGGCCCGTCGCAAGCTTCGCGTGACATCGCAGTGGATTAACAGCAACGGCTACATGACGACGAAGGTGGGGCGCACGCCGATCACCGTTCACCGTGCTGTAGCACTGGCATGGATCGGAGATGGCGATTCCCTCGATGTCAACCACATCGATGGAAACAAGATGAATAACCACGCCAGCAATCTGGAGTGGTGCACGCGGGGCGCAAACATCATGCATTCGCTGCGTACAGGATTGCATGCCAACCCCGAAACGCCGGTTCGTGGGACTCACGTCCTGACTGGCAAGGTCATCGAGTTCATTTCTCAGGCCGAAGCTGGCAAGGCTGGCTTCACGCAGGCCAATGTCAGCAAATGCATTCACGGTGAGCGCCGGACCTGCAAGGGATACACATGGGAGCTTGCCGCATGAAACCGCGTCGCCACCTCGTGATTCCTGACCGTCAGATCAAGCCGGGCGTGCCGCTGGACTACAACCGATGGGTTGGCATGGCTATCCGTGACTACGCCCCTGATGTGGTCGTGGACATCGGTGATAATGCCGACTTCCCGAGTATGTCCACGCATAGCGCCCTTGGTAGCAAGGATAAGGAAGGCCAGAGGCTTCTCGCTGACATCGAGGCGGCTAACGCTGGTGAGGCCATTCTCCTTGAGGGCATGGGCTCGTTCCGCCCTAAGCGCATGGTTCGACTTCGCGGAAACCACGAGAACAGGCTGGTTCGCTATATCGAAGCCAATCCGGTCCTTGAGGGGCTGATCGGTCTCCACCTCCTGAACGACAAGGGCTGGGAGGTCGTGCCGTACTTCAACGGCTCTCCTGGCGTCGTCCAGATTGATGGGATTACCTACGCCCACTATTTCTCGAATCCGAATACAGGTAAGCCGATCAGCGGAACCATCGCCAATCGGTTGTCCAAGGTAGGCACGAGCTTCATTAACGGGCATTGCCAGGGGCTCCAGCAGGGCTCTGTGCAGTACGCCACAGGACAGATGCGGCATGGTGTCGTGGCTGGTAGCTGCTACCTCCACGACGAGCCCTACAAGGGTATGGCGAACTCGCATTGGCGCGGCATCGTGGTGTTGAACGAGGTTCGCGACGGTACGTTCAGCGAGATGGCCCTTAGCCTCGACTACCTATGTCGGAAGTACGAAAGCCGCTCGTTGGCCTCGTACCTGAAGCGCCAGTACAAGAATGCAGAGAGTCGGTTCTCCTTGGCGCGCGTGGCCTAAATGTCCGCTACCTGATGCCATAACCGGCTTTACGTACCACGAAGCGCACATCGTAATTAAAGAATCCGGCCCTAAACTTTAATAGGCCGGGTCGTTATTAAAGGTTATTTACCGAGGATCGCCCGCTTGACCACAATCGCTGTATCCAGAGGCACGGTCGCAGCGGATAGCCAGATCACGGGCAATTTCAAGTTTCACGGCAACGTAAAGGTCCGCCGGGTCGAGAGTGGTCCGTACGCAGGGTGGATATTCTGCGCTGCGGGGCGCCTCGATTACGTTCCGGTCGCATACGGCCAGGTGGTAGCCGGCGAGTTCTCCCCGGTGTGTGGGTCTGAGGATGACGACGGTGGGTGCTACCTGCTGGTCGGTCGGTCCAAGGTCTACTGCCTGGAGGCCGACAAGATGATCCCTTACGAGGTAGCGAAGTCCTTCGCCATCGGTTCGGGTGCTAAATACGCGATGGCCGCGATGGCCTGCGGCAAGACCCCGGCTGAGGCTGTGAGGATTGCTGCGAAGTTCGATGTTTTCACCGGGGGAGCAGTGCGCTCCTTCACCGTCTAACTAACAGGGGAAGCATCAGCGATGCAGACCGAGCATATCGCTGACGCGATCAAGGCAACGCCCGTAGCAGGGTTCATTGGGACCTCATTGATGGGCTGGTAGTGGGATACGTTTTCGTACGTCGTGGCATCGGCGTACACATGCCTGATGATCTGCGAGAAGTTGTGGCGCTGGTACAAGGCTTTGTAGGCGAAGAAGAATGACGTTCCGGAGTCCTAAGCTCGCCGCTGCGTTCCTGGCCGCCGTAGTAGCCGCAGCCGCAGCCTTCACCCAGCCATGGGAAGGTACGGTCTACGAGGGCTACTCGGACGTTGTAGGGGTTACGACGGCCTGTACCGGCCATACGGGGCCGGAGGTAGTGCTAGGCAAGCACTACGACAACTACCAGTGCAACCTCTGGTTCCAGCGAGATATCCGCATTGCGGCTTAGGGCGTCCTGTCCTGCGTATCAGCGGAACGGTTGACGGTTAACCAGGCTGCGAGCTTCACAAGCACCACGTTCAACATCGGAGTGACCGACTTCTGCGGCTCTACGATGGCCCGTAAGGCGAACGAGGGTGATCGTGCCGGATCCTGCAAGGCCCTGCTTATGTGGGTCTACGCAGGCGGCAGGAAGATTCAGGGATTGGTCAACAGGCGCAATGCCGAGTACCGGCTTTGTATGTCATGAGCGGCTTTCTACAATCACGTTTCTAGCTTGCCTGTGCAGCCTTCCTTGCGGCGCTCGGCCTGCTCATATTCAACAAGATCGACTCGGCCCAGTGGGCAAGCATGACCACATGGGTTCTAGGGTTGTACTTCTCGGCTCAAGTGGCCGAAACAGCCGTAACCAAGAAGCCGCCGGACACTCCGGTTTGAGGCAGTAAATGAAAATGCGTATCGCGTTCTACCTCGTCCTTGTCCTGGCTGCGGTAGGGTGCGCGACGCATTCACCGCGAGACGATCTGCTCAGTCGAAGTCGAGCAGTAGCACTCCGGTTGGAAATGGACGGAAACGGGGTGTGTAGCGGTACGGCCATTGGCCCACACCTGATCCTGTCGGCGACACATTGCTTCGTAGGGATGAAGGCGCTCACGGTCAACGGCAAGGATGTCAAGGTCTAGCAGTAGATCGAGGACGGCAACGACCACACGATGCTGGTCGTAGATACCACGTTCACCTCGTGGGCCAAGTTGGGGGAGTCGCCTAAGCCTGGCGATTTCATCTTCCTCTGGGGCCAGCCGGCGTTCCTAAACTTCCTCTACCGCGAAGGCCATGTGGCCGGATACGACGAGAAAGAAGGGGTTGTTACGACGATCTACGACCTGAACGGCTTCTATGGGGATAGCGGTTCGGGCATTTTCAACCTGTCCGGTCAGGTCGTTGGGGTGACGAGCTACGCGGTAGTCATCAACTACAACGACACCCAGTTCAAGCTCATGGGCTCGATCCCATTCAAGTTCACCGCCGAGCAGTACCGAGAGGTTGGCTATGGCACAGACCATCAGTAACTGGATAACCCTAGGACTGATCGTAGCCGCAGGCGTAATCACCATCCGCATGTACTTCGGCCCTGGCGATGATTGACCCGAGGGAGTGGCTAAACGAACGACTGGCCGAGGCTTACATCCTGGCAAGCGGCAAGGCCACCCACACGAACACATGCAGCACGAGTGTGGCACCGGCTAGACAGCCCGGACCCTGTGACTGCGAGGCATAAGACGATGCAGCGATGGGTATGGAGCATTGGGGTAGGACTCGCGCTCTGGCTAGCAAGCCTGCTGTGGGTTCACCACTCAGCAGTGACCAACGAGAGGGATGCGCAGGTTCAGAAGACGGAAAAGGTCGTAGCGAAGAACCACAAGAAGCGAACGAAGGTTGAGGACACCGTAGATGCGCTACCAACCGCTCCGACTATTCCTGTTCGCGATGTGCCTCCCGATTCTGCTGCTGGCCGGTTGCGCGACAACTGGAGCAGGGATTAACGGGTGTGATTGGGCCAAGCCCATCTACGTATCCCAAGACGACGTGCTGACCGATGGCACGGCCAAACAAATCCTGACCCATGACGAGACTGGCAAGGCCATCTGCGGGTGGGGAAAATACAAGGTAGGTGAGTGATGGGCAATCCCCACAAGAGTGACACTCCGTTCAACCCGGATGCTGCAAGGCGTATGCACCTCCAGATGATGCGTAGCGACATATCCCGCGCGATTGCCACCGGCAAGGTAGCTGGTGAAGACGTTTCGATTCTGGTGGGTCAGGCCGCAGTGATTGGCGAAAAACTCAAAACCATAGAGGAAGACTAAATGCAGGGCGACCCGACTTGGATCAGTGGACCGGCGATCACCATCGTCAAGACCTATAACGGATTCGCCGTGGTGCAGTCGCCGGCCGACCCAGCGTCACAGAGCCTCGTGTTCGGTACGTGGGCCGACCTGACCTACTACCTCGACAGCCACTTCGCGAATCCGCCGTCTGCATGAGCGGCAAGGGCGATGACCGTCGTCCGCTGAGTGTGGATGAGCAGACGTTCTCGGATAACTGGGATCGAGTGTTTGCGGCTAAGAAGGATTACTACGCAAGTGTCCGCGAGAAGAACTACGTGGATAGCTTGCGGCTTGAGGGTTTAGTGGGGCGTAGCTCAACGGTAGAGCCAGAATCTCTAAAGTTCTCGGATGTCCGTTCGAATCGGACCGCCCCCGCCACACACGAGGTAACACATGGAAATGCTAGTGAACCGTCACACGAACCTGTGGCGAAAGCCGCTGCCTCGTCCAGCACGGACCGGAAAGACGGCGAAGGATAGGGCAAGATCTCGGTGATCTACTGGGATCCAGTGAGCAAGCGCGAGGTTAGCTACGATTGGTGGCCGGGTGATGAGACAAGTCCCTGACCCAATCCAACTAACGTTCGCTGTTCACGAATCGTGAACACGAATAGATTCTGAACGCATGAAACGGCTCTAGGATTGGCCTGGAGCTGAAGTTGTGAATAGATAGTGCGCTATCTAAAACAGAGGCAGACAGATGGCTGGCAAGGGGAAACCTAAAACTGGCGGGCGCCAGAAGGGCTCCCCCAACAAGACCACTGCGACGCTTAAGGAGATGATCCTGTAGGCGCTGGATCGGAAGGGCGGTGTCGCTTACCTTGTGGCGCAGGCTGAAGCATCGCCAAGCGCCTTCATGACGCTGCTTGGCAAGGTTCTTCCCACTCAGGTGACGGGTGATCCTGACAACCCGCTGATGACTGGTCTGACTATCTCGTTCGTCAAGGCTGAGCATGATCGAGTTCCCTGACAAGCTTGAGGGACTTTTCACGCCGGCACGCTACAAGGTGGCATACGGCGGGCGAGGCTCCGGCAAGTCTTGGGGTTACGCCCGCGCATTGCTCCTGTAGGGCGCTGAGAGGCCGTTGCGCATCCTCTGCACCCGAGAGATCCAGAAGTCCATCAAGGACTCCGTACACAAGCTCCTGGGCGACCAGATAGCCTCCATGGGCCTAGGCGCGTTCTACGAGGTGCAGGCAACGGTCATCAAGGGCCTGAATGGCACGGAGATCACCTTCTCTGGCCTGAGTGACCAGACCGCCGAGTCCGTGAAGTCCTACGAGGGCGTGGACATCGTGTGGTGCGAGGAAGCGCAGGCGATCACGGAGCGGAGTTGGAAGATCCTGATCCCGACCATCCGAAAGGACGGGTCCGAAGTCTGGATCACGTTCAACCCGGAGCTGGACACCGATCCGACGTACGTACGCTTCGTGGAGAACGCTCCCGAAGACTCGTTCGTTGTGAAGATGAACTACTCGGACAACCCATGGTTTAACGGCATCCTTGAGGCCGAGCGGCTTCGCGACAAGGAAATGCTGACCAAGGCCGAGTACGACCACACATGGGAGGGCGTGTGTCTGCCTGCCGTCTCTGGCGCGATCTACGCCGACGAGATAGCCAGTGCCAAGGAAGCCACGCCTAGCCGCATCTGCGACGTGCCATACGATCCGGCCCTGAAGGTCCATGTAGTGTTCGACCTTGGCTGGAACGACCAGATGACGCTCATTCTGGTCCAGAAGCACCTCAGTCAGCTCCGTGTGATCGAGTACGTGGAAGGCAACCACAAGACGCTGGACTGGTACTCGACGGAACTGAAGACCCGCAAGCACAACTGGGGCACGATCTGGCTCCCGCACGATGGTGAGAACCGGGACTTCAAGACCGGCAAGTCATCGCAGGAGATCATGCAGGAACTGGGATGGAAGGTGTAGATCGTTCCACGGCTCGGCATCGAGGAAGGCATCAGGCTGGCCCGTAGGCAGTTCGGACAGGTCTACTTCGACAAGACCAAGGCCGGCCCTCTGGTCGAGTGCCTGAAGCGTTACAGGCGTGCGCTGCCACTATCCACGGGCGAGCCTGGCGCTCCACTGCACGATCAGTTCAGCCACGGTGCCGATGCGTTCCGCTACCTACACGTCGTCGCCCCGAAGCTCTCTAACGAGGACTGGGGCGGCAAACTGACTTACAAGACACTGGCGACCGCTTAATGGCAGAGAAATCCAAGAAGATGACGGACGGCGAGTTGTGCGCCCTCATCGACCACGAGCGGGCGAACGGCATCGGCTACGCGGACTAGCTGTCGTCTGACCGTACGCGGGCTATGGCGTACTACCTGGGCGAGGCGACGCACGAGTTGACGCCGCCTGACGTAGATGGCCGGTCCAAGGTTGTCAGCAAGGATCTGCTGGAAGTCGTCGAGTCCGCCATGCCTTCGCTCATGCGCATGTTCTGCGGTGCCGACGACGTGATCCGCTTTGAGGCGGAAGGCCCCGAGGACGAGAAGAGCGCCAACGACGCCACGGAATACTGTGGTTGGATGTTGTTCCGCAAGAACCAGGGCTTCACGGTCCTTCACGACGCCATCAAGTCGGCCCTGATCTCCCGTATGGGTGTGGTCAAGGTCTACTGCGAGGAAGCGTGGGACGAGCGCGAGGAACACTACGAGTACCTGTCGGATCAGGATGTCCAGGCGCTTGCCGTTGACCAGAACGTGGAGATCGTCGAGCAGGTTCCCGCTCAGGCCATGCCGGGACCTGATGGCACTCCGCCTCAGCCGACGTTCAACGTCACGGCCAAGCGCAAGACCAAGCAGCACAACATCGTGGTTGAGGGCGTGCCGCCCGAGGAAGTCTGGTTCAGCAAGGACAGCCGCGACATCGAGAAGCTTCGCTGCGTGGGCTAGAACACCGAGCGCACCGTTTCCGACCTGCTTTCGATGGGCTACGACGCGGATAAGGTTGCCGAGATCCCCACGGGTGACGACGAGGGCGACACGTACGGCGAGCGCATGGAACGTGAATCCTACGATGGCAGCTTCACGGTTTCCGAAGATGACGATTCCCCGGATCCTAGCCAGCGCGTCGTAACCCTCCAGCTCGTGTACATCCGGGTGGACGCGGACGGTGATGGCATTGCCGAATATCGACGTATCGTCAAGGCCGGCACGGTCATCTTCGAAAACGAGATCGTTGACGACCACGAGTTTGCCCTGTGCTGCCCCAACCTCATGCCGTACAAGCTCATTGGCCTGAGCATGTGGGATCTGACGGAGGACATTCAGCGGATCAAGACCGCCGTGACCCGTCAGTACCTCGACAACCTGTACCTGGCGAACAACCCGCAGAAGATCGTGGTGGCTGGTCAGGTTAACCTCGACGACCTGCTGAATCCGCGCCCGGGCGGCATCATCCGTGCCGATAACCCGGACGCCGTTCGCGAACTGACCACGACGGATATCGGCCCGAACGCTCAGGCTGGCATCAGTTACTTCGATAGCGTGCGAGACAACCGCACCGGCATCAAGCAGTTCTCGCAGGGGCTTGTAGGCGAGGAACTGTCGAAGTCGCAGATCGGCTCGGAGGGCGTCGCAACCCTTCAGGACCAGGCAGACCAGCGACTTGAACTGATCGCCCGCGTGATCGCTGAGACGTTCATCAGCCGCGTGTACCGCCTGCTGCTCAAGAACGCGACCCAATATCAGGACCGCTAGGCCCAGATCAAGGTCAACGGCAACTGGATGGCCGTCGATCCCCGGGCGTGGAAGAACAACTATTCGATGTCCGTATCTATCGGCATTGGCACATCGAGCAAGGCCAAGCAGATCCAGAACGCCATGATGCTGCTATAGATCCAGCAGCAGGCAGCGCAGTATGGCCTCGTGCAGCCACAGAATGCCTACAGCAGCCTTGAGGACCTCCTGGCTGCGATGGGTAAGAAGGACGTAGGTCGGTACTTCACTGCTCCCGGCGAAGGCCCACAGCAGCAGGACAAACCCGATCCGGCCATCCTCAAGATTCAGGCCGACTCGCAGGCCAAGCAGGCCGAGTTGCAGCAGCAGGGCCAGCTCCAGCAGGCCAAGCAGCAGGGTGATGTAGAAGTCGAGCGCATGAAACAGGAGTTCCAGGCGCAACAGTCGCAGCAGGAAACCCAGCTTGAGGCCCAGCGTAACCAGATGCAGGCCGAGAGCGCGATACAGGTTGCCCGCGAGAAGGCCCAGCTAGAAGCCCAACTGACGATGCAGAAGGCACAGATGAGCATGGAGTCGGCAGAGCGCATCGAGGCGATGAAACTAGCCTCCGCTGAGCGCATTGCACGCATCAATGCCGAGGCTAAGATCCTGTCCGCTAAGACCATGGGCGCGAAAGACCCGTCCACGGCCGATGCTGACGCCGACTACCAAGAGGCCCGCGAATGACTGCCCTGATGGAAGCCGAGATTCAGCGTGGACAGAAGGCCGCTCAACTTCTCGCCGAGCCCCTTCTGGCCGAAGCATTCGCCACATTCGCTAACGAGGTACAGGAAAGATGGTCAAAGTCCCCGGCAAGAGACGTGGAAGGCCGCGAAAAGTTGTACCTGATGCTGAAGGCGTCCGAGAGAGTACAAGCGCACCTGTCGTCGCTGATCGAGTCGGGGAAGATGGCCGAGGCCACCCTGAAGATGCGTGTGGCCCAAGCGACTGGCCGGGGCTCTGTAGCGTTCTGAGCGGCATTGAGTGCCTTGTGCGCCCCTTGACCGTGTGTCGCATCACCGTACCGTTCGAATGCCAGGAGACGTGGACTGGGATCTACTCAGGCGCTCCGGTAGATAGAGGCAACTGGAAGGTCCTGCTCAACAACGGGACCACAATTTCACCCTAACGAGTAACCACCATGACCAATCCCACCGGGGAAGTCGATAACACCGCCATTGAACCTTCGCAGGGCATGACGGAAGACGAAATTCTTAAGCGGCTGGAGCCGAAGTATCCCGAAGACGAGTAGGAAGCGGCTGCAACGACTGACGAACCCGAGGCCGAGGCTGAAGATGCCGCGGAACAGGAGCAGCCTGAAGCGCAGGACGACGACGGGAGCACGCCGGAGGAAAAGGAAGCCGCCGCAGCCAAGGCCAAGGAAGACGAATGGCTGACCAAGAGCAAGAAAATCACCGTCCAGGGTGAGGAACTGGAAGTTACCGCCGATGAAGCCTTTAAGGGCTACATGCGGCAACAGGATTACACCCGCAAGACGCAGGAAGCTGCACAGCTAACCTCGCAGATCACGCAAGAACGCCAGTTTGTTAAGCAGGAATACGAAAACCGTATCAACCAGCTCAATGTCCTGGGTAGCGTGCTCTATCAGGAGCTAGTAGGGGACCAAGCGAAACTTGCCGAGCTAGCTCAGAGCGATCCAGCGGCATGGGTCGCAAAACAGCAGGAAATGGCGTCCAAGTCGGCACGCCTCAACGAAATCCAGCATCACCACTCGGCCATCGAGCAGATGAAGAAGAACGAGGCGGAGAAAGCCCGCACCGAATCTTTCCGCGAGAACGAGGAATTGCTACTGGAGAAGTTGCCTGAGTGGCGTGACCAGACGAAGCGAGCAGCAGCACAACGCGAAGTGGCTGACTTCCTCGTATCGAACGGTTACAGCCCCGAAGAACTGAAGGATCTCATCGACCATCGCGCCGTCCTGATTGCCCACAAGGCAGCTATGTGGGATCGCGCACAGGCAGTTAAGCAGAAATAGGTAGTGCAGGCCAGAACCCCGCCCAAGGCGGTACAGGCCGGCAATGCCAATACCCCCACAAACACGCCAGCACAGAAACGGGCCGACGACCTAGCCAAACGCGCCAAGCGCACCGGCAACGTCGATGATGTAGCGGCCTACCTGCTGGCCCGCTCTAAATAACGAGGATAGCTAAGTGACGATTGTTGCCAATACCTTTACCACCTACGCCGCCATCGGCTAGCGTGAAGACCTGTCGGACGTGATCGATATGATCTCGCCGACGGACACCCCGTTCTACTCGGCGCTCAAAAAGGGCAAGGCTTCGGCCCGATTCTTCGAATGGCAGACCGAAGCCCTCGCTGCTGCGGCCAACAACGCCCAGCTCGAAGGCGACGACGTTGCCAGCTTCACGGCCGTCACCCCGTCCACCCGCTGGGGCAACTACTGCCAGGTCTCGACCAAGAACTTCATCATTTCCGATACCGAGGAAGTGGTGGACAAGGCGGGCCGTAAGTCGGAAATCGCCTACCAGAAGTCGAAGAAGCTCAAGGAGCTGAAGCGCGACGCCGAGACGGGTCTGGTCCAGAACGGCACGTTCAACGCCGGCTCCACGACCGTTGCACGTCAGACGCGCGGCCTTGCCGGGTGGATCACGCAGGGTTCCGTGGGTGCTGGTGCGGGCGCTTTCCCGATCCCGTCCACCAACACGGCTGCGGTCGCCGGTACGGCTCGTGCGCTCTCGGAGGCACTGGTCAAGTCGGCGATGCAGACGGCCTACACGGCTGGCGGCGCTCCGACCCAGCTGCTCGTCCGTCCGTCCGATAAGGTGATCGTGTCCAGCTTCACGGGCAACGCCACCCGCTTCGAACAGGCCGACAGCAACAAGCTCCACGCCGCGTATGACGTGTATGTGACCGACTTCGGTTCGCTGAAGGTGGTTCCGGATCGCTTCATCGACGCAGCGGCCTATCTGCTCGACTACGACCACGTCAGCTTCAAGACGCTGCGTAACGTCGAGGCCAAGCCACTGGCGAAGACGGGCGACGCGGAGAAGATGCTGATCACCTGGGAGTACGGCCTCCAGATGGACAACTATCTGGCCCACGCGGTTGTGCGCGACCTCACGTAAGAACCTGCAATGTGGTTGGCCCCCGAAAGGGGGCCTTCCCTTGGGAGTAACGAATGTCCTTCAAGTCCACCATTACGTGTCTCAACATCGATATGCCTGGCGTGACCGTGGCATCCGGTGCCGCCTCGGCACAGACACCCATCCCGGTCAATTCGGCGGGCGTGGTCGCCAAGTACGTCCGCGTGGCCGCTACGGTCGCTGCGCACATCCGGTTCAACAAGACCACGGCAGTTGCCACCGCCAACGACCTTCTGCTCATGCCTGGCGATGCGGTCACCATCAACGTGCAGAATTACGATGTCTTTGCCGTCATTCAGGACGCCGCTGCTGGCACGGTCAACGTGGTTCCCATCGAATGGGGCTGATCCAGACGCACGTCTCCTTCGATGGAGACGATATGACCTAGAACCGTGTTCAGGATGTCGAGCCCGTGCTGGAGTCGTGTGCCAATCTACGCTCCATCGGGGCTGTCGGATCGGCCGAAATGAAGCACGCCATGCGACTGCCGATGGTCTTCGTCGAGAAGTACATCAACGACCACGGCATCACGCTCCACGAGTTCGAAGTGAACCCCGTACACCTCAAGCGCATCATGAATTCATCCGAATTCGCCGCTTTCCGCATCTGGCAGGGTAAGGTCTAAGCAATGATTAACGACTACAGCACCCTATAGGCAAAAGTTGCGCAATTCCTAGCGCGTGCTGACCTGACGGCTGTCATTCCCGACTTCATCCAGCTTGCCGAAGCCCGGATGAATAACGATCTTCGCCTGTCGCCCCAGTAGTCCCTCGTGTCAGGCACGTCAGTGGGCGGTGTCATCACCCCACCGGCAGGATTTCGGCAGGTCCAGGCGCTCATCGTCAGCCTTGAGGGTGTCGAGCGCGAGCTATATCCGCTACCGACCATTCAGGACACGAACTCGCAGCTTTTCGTGCTGCCCATCGGCTACACGATGGTCAACGGCGTCATCAACATCGTGGGTGCAGCGGATACGGACTACCGCATGTACTACTACAGCTACATCCCGAGCCTTTCGGACTCCGCCACGCAAAACTGGCTGATCCTCGCCCAGCCCCAGATGTACCTCTATGGGACGCTGCTGGAGGCGTGCATCTACCTTCGCGATGACCAGCGCACGGCCCTGTTCGGTCAGGGTTATCAGACGGCCCTTGCTGCCATGAAGAAGAACGACGATATGCTTCGTTATGGCCCGTCGCCGCGTCCCCGCGTGGACTTCATCACCGCATGAGTGCCATTCCCTTCATCGGCTTTGGCCCTGACACGGACCCCGAGACTCCGGGCGTTATCGTCGACTGCGACAACATCATCCCGACGACCAAGGGGTTCGCAGCGGGCAATAGCCTTGTGGATGCCGGTCTGGCCGCGCTGGATAGCGCCTGCAAGGGTGCCTATGTCGGGACGCTGCTGGACGGCACCAAGCGCATCGTGGCTGGCACCACGGCCAAGCTGTGGGACATCGCAGGCGGTGCGTGGGTCGACCGTAGCAAGGCGGGCGGGTACACGGGACTCGCTCCTTGGCGTTTCACCATGTTCGGCAGCAACATCCTGGCAGTGAACCGGGCTCAGCGAATCCAGTAGGCCGCACCTTCTGGTTCGTTCGCTGACATCGCCACGTCGCCGGCTGCGGGCATCATCTGCTCAGCCTCCAACTTCGTCATGGCCTTCAACGTATCCGACCTTACGGGCGGCTTCGGTGACCAGCCTGACGGGTGGTGGTGCTCCAACCTGTTCGACCAGACCGCGTGGACGCCCACCATCGGCTCTCAGGCAGCCAACGGGCGCCTCGTGGACGCCCCGGGCCCCATCACCGCAGGTCGAGAGTTCGGCCCCGATGTGATCGCGTACAAGGAGAAATCCATGTATCGCGGCACCTACGCTGGCCCACCCCTTATCTGGCAGTGGCAGCGCATTCCGGGTGAGATCGGTTGCTCCGGTCAAGAGGCTGTAGTGGTCGTGGCCGCAAGCCACTTCTTCGTCGGCCCCAATGACTTCTTCGTCTACGACGGAACGGTTCCCCGGTCCATCGGTGCGCCCATCCGCGAGTGGTTCTTCACCAACCTCAACGGTTCGCAGCGGTCGAATATCAAGGGCGGTGCCGACCTCACTCGCGATCTGGTGTACTGGTATTTCCCTAGCACGGCATCGACCGGTATCTGTGACCTGTGCGTGGTCTACAACATCCGCACGAACCAGTGGGGAAAGTTCGCCCGGTCCATCGAGGCAGTGATCCAGTATTCGTCGGGTAACGTGACCTACGACGGTCTGGGCACGCTCTACAGCACCTACGACAACCTGCCCAACATCGCCTACGACTCGCCGTTCTGGATCGCCGACAACACGGTCCCAGGCGTTATCGCTACCGACCACAAGCTCTACAGCCTGACCGGCGTACCGGGTGCCTCGTACCTCATTACGGGCGACCTTGGCGATGAGACGAACTACTCCCTTCTGCGTCGCGTTACGCCTCGCTACAGGACGAGCCCAACCGCTGCGACGGGGACGAACTACTACCGGTACGACTTCGGCGTATCGCCCGTTCAGGACACGACGATTGCCCAGACCAACGGTCGCTTCGACTTCCATCGCGACGCCCGCTGGCATCGGGTTCGAATGTCGTGGACCGGGACGATGGTCATCAACGGCTACACGCCCGAAATCCTCCCGACGACGCCCGAATGAAGCTGCAACAGAACCCCACACTACCCGGCGACCTTCAGTAGCTCGTCCTGCGCCTTTCCGACCTGTACCGGCAGACGGCCACTCAGGTTAACCAGATCACCGAAGGGCGCGTCGCTGCGCACTACAACGCTCAGGCGACCATCCCCACCGCAGGACAGAATGCCGTGGGTGACTTCATCCTCAATTCGGCCCCGGCTGAACTAGGTACGGCAGGCTCGAAATACCTCGTACACGGGTGGCGCTGCACCGTAGCCGGCACTCCCGGTACGTGGCTTCCCGTCCGCACACTGACAGGCAACTAATGCTTCCTCCTATCTCAGGCGTCACCGCAGACGGCACGATTGCCTACAATCACGTCGCCAACATTCGGTAGATATGGCCGGTCATCCTGCCGGGTCTCGTGAAGGTCAAGGAGACCAATGGCGAGCCGTGGATTCCCGAGGATATCTACGCTGCTCTGATGACGGGCAACGCTTCCCTGTACGCGGGCTACCGTCAGGGTGCCTACACGGGGTTTGCCGTCCTCCAGGCCATCACTTTCCCCTACGAGGACAGCCCCGTCCTCAACGTCTGGATCGGCTATTCCGTCGAGAAATCCAGCGGTCATCTGGGGGCCGAAGCCGCCCGCCACGTTGCTAACGAGGCAGGTATTGAACGCGTCGTCTTCTCTAGCCCGCAAGAGGGCTGGACGGCGAAATACAAGAAAATCACCACTTGGTACGAGGTTTAATATGGGCGGCGGCGGAGCACCGAAAAATACAACCACCACGACCGAGACCAAGATCCCGGACTGGCTGGCGAGCGACTATCAGTAGTTCATCGGGCAGACAAATGCGCAGAATGCAAAGCCGTATCAGTCATACAGCGGGCAATTAAATGCCCCTCTTTCTGCTGGGCAGGATTGGTCTTTCGCGAATGCGGCTCAAGGGGCACTGGGAAATCCCCAGCAAAACGATGCCCTCCAGCAAATCATGGGCGGAAGCCAGAATGTCACGGCTCAGGCGAGTCCGTTTGCCGGTCCCAACCAATACCTTGATAAGGTCGTTGGCGACTCCAACAGGGATATCACCAACTCGTATCTTCAGGGTGCGGGCGTGCAGCTTCCGACCCAGTTTGCACAGGGTGGGGCGTTCGGTGGGTCGGCGATGCAGTAGGCGGCCACGGCAAGCCAGCAGCAGCTCGCACAGAGTCTTGCAACGAACACGGACAACCTGCGCTATACCGACTACAACAACCAGGCGGATCGCTGGCAGCAGGGCTTCCAGAACCAGCTAGCGGCATCGCAGAACAACAGCCAGAACATTCTCGGGGCTTCCAACTCGCTCAATGGATCGAGGGCCTTGTAGGCCCAGTTCAATGGCCAGCTAGCCGGCCTCGGCCAAGTGCAGCAGGACTACGCACAGGGCAACATCGACCAGGCATACAACGACTGGTATCAGAAGAATTACGGATACGACCAGCAGAAGATCAACAACTATGGCAACGCGCTCAACGCGGTGTCTGGCAACTTCACTGGATCGGCAACGACGGGTGCCAATCCGGCCTACAAGCCACGAACGGTTGGCGGAGCTGCCACGTCCGCACTCGGCGGTGCGGCAACTGGCGCCGCTCTCGGTAGCGTTGTTCCGGGTATCGGTACGGCTATCGGCGCTGTCGCTGGTGGCGTCATGGGCGCGGCTGGCTACTACCTCTAAGGCGGACACATGGGCACTTTCGACTTTCTTTCCGGGCTGGCTGGTCCCAACGCAAACGCGCAGGCCGGCGCTCCGATGCAGCAGTATGCGCAGTTCCAACAGCCAACGGACTACAGCCAGATTCTTGGTGGCGGTCAGGCCCAGTCTCCCGCCACGCAGGGCTTGGACTTCTCCAAGATCGGCCAGTGGGCTCTCCAGCAGAACCAGTATCAGGGTCAGCAGTAGGCCCCCGGTACGGACTGGGCGAAGCTGGCGGGATCTGCGGGGGCCACACAGGGCACGATGCCGACGCAAGGCACGATGTCCCCGCTACAGGCTCATGCCCGTCAGGTCTAGCTCGGCCAGATTCAGCAGGGACAGGCCGGATACATCGGCAACGGGACGCGCCTTGGCCTGCTCGGGAGCATGAAGTAATGGCATGGCAGGACATCTTTGCGGGTAACCAGCCGGGACTCAGCGATGAGGACCGGACAAGCCTTGCGCGTGGCGGATTGCTTCAGGCTGGGCTCTCGGCCCTGTCGGCTAACTCTCAGCCGGGGGTGACGCCCATTCAGGCCCTCTCTGGCGGCCTTCTCGGCGGCATCCAGTCGGCCCAGTAGGGCGGTCAGCAGTTGGTCAAGCAGCGCTTCCAGCAGCAGCAGATGGACGACCAGCAGCAGCAGATGCAGCGTCGCCAGCAGATTCAGGATTTGGCACTTAAGTTTGCCAAGCCAGATGGCACCTTCGATATGCCGGGATACCAGTCGGCACTGGCCCAGTTCGATCCGCAGGCCGCGATGGAGCTTCATCAGAACGAACTACAGTCGAAGAACGCCGAGTTGCAGGGCCAGAAGACCAAGCGCGACCTCAATACTGCCCCGACTCGCGAAATCGATATGGGCAACAACAAGGTCACTCAGGAGCAACAGTCAGACGGCACGTGGAAGACCATCGCGACGGCGGGCCGGTTTGCACCCCAGCAGTCGGCCGCTTCGGCCTTCGCGCAGAAGGTCGCCCTGATCAAACAGTACGGCGGCACGGATGACGATGTGAAGCGCGCCCTAGGTATCGGCGGTGCTGACACAAGCTCGGTTCCGACCATCGACAGCCTTTCACCTTCCGACAAGGCCGCGGTCCAATCGATTGTTGACGGTCGCTACCCGGTGCCCACTGGTAAGCAGGCCATGGATCCGAACTGGTAGCGTCTTATCTCGGTGGCCCAGCAGGTTGACCCGACACTGGATGCGGGCACCTACAAGGCTCGTGCGGCGGCACGGCAGAACTTTACCTCGGGAAAGATCGGCGAACAGATCAAGTCGCTTAACACGCTTGCGCACCATCTTGACGAGTTCGGCTCGACCATCGATCAGTTGGACAACTCCAACGTCAAGCCACTGAACGCCGTGTCGAACCTAGCATCGTCAACGTTTGGCGGGCCTGGACAGGCGAAATTGTCTAAGTTCAACATCGCATCGGGTGCAGTCGGCGACGAGCTGGCTAAGACCTTCGCGGGCGGACAGAGTGCGCTAGGTGATCGTGAGCACAATAAGGCTATCTTCGACGCCAATAACGGTGCCGATGCGCTCCGTGCTGCCCATCAGGAAGCCTCCCGTCTCGTTCTGGGTCGCCTCCAGGCGCTGCAGGATCAGGCGGACCAGTCACTGGGCTATGGCTCAAAGAGCATTCAGGTCATCGACCCGAAGGCGAAGAAGCTGTTCGACAAGTTCTCGGGTGATGGGGGCGGGTCCTCCCCCGTTTCGATGCCGAGTGGCGGAAAGGTAGACCTCAACGCGAAAGACCCGCTTGGACTTGGCCTGTGACGATACTCGACGACATCCGACAGCAGTACCCGCAGTATGCCGATGTGCCGGACGGCAAACTGGCGTCTGCCATTCGTCAGAAGTACTACCCCGATGCGGACCCGGCAGAGTTCTACAAGAAGGCTGGCCTGTATCACCTGATCGACGCCAACTCTCCGGATGACGGCGGCAAGGCACAGAACGGCCTTGGTTCGGACTCGCAGAACTTCGCCGCTGGTGCAGGCAAGGCCGTCATGGACACCTTGCGCGGTGCCAAGCAGGCCGCTATCGCGATCCCGGCATTCATTGACCGTCATTCACTGGCTCCGGAAGGCAGCAATCCGAACTTCTTTGGCAGCGCCTACGACAGCCTGAAGGCCGATCAAGCCGACGCAAACGCCACGG
>C688J18823_10000520_pt1 | contig 22411 bp, 42 predicted proteins | sample HopSoiMetagenom1_FD_18823 | JGI IMG/M metagenome (IMG submission 18823) | reverse complement strand
GCGTGCGCGATCCGATGCGATGCGTCCGGTTCTCTGTTTAAGTACGCGTCGAGACGCACGTCCCCCCCATACCCTGTCCGCATGCGACGTCATCACGACGAGACATGTACCGAGCGATGAAGGTGCGAATCCCCCGTAAGGGTCGCTGCCGTCTGCGCGCTATGTGTCACGGGCGTGACGTTTTAGACCGTGCGGTCGCACGGGGCCTGCTTCCCGATTCCTTATCGCTTCGGGCTATGCCCTCAGTCTACCCCCGTCGACCACGGAAAGCCACGCTTTCAGGCTGAAAAACAGGTGCTGGGCTACTGGTTCTGCATCGTATTAGCCTCCGGATGGCGTTAACCTGGTGTAGATGACACAGAACTAGGGCTTGTAGCCCCTCACAGGTACGCAGTGGGTGGTTGGTTGTCTGTGGGTCTGTTAGGCGCTTAGAGGGGAGTTTTGGGATGGACTGGTGGTTGTGGGCTGCGACAGGGTTCTTGTGTACGTCGCCGTTGATTGGTGTGGGGCTGGCGTTGTGGGTGAACCGTGGCTAATCAGGGGCCGAGGATCTATACGCATCTGGTGGCGACGAAGTTGTCGTCGGAGCAGCGGGCGTTTGTGGAGGAGGCTCGGGGGTCTCTTGATGTGTCGCAGTACCTGCGTCTGTTGGTGGTGCGGGAGAAGCGTCGGGTCTCTAGGGACACGCCCTAGACGCTACACATACCTGTATCCGATACACATAGGTGTAGCGTGTGGGTATGAGTAAGAGCGAGGCGTTCCTGATGCGGATGGAACCCGAGATGGCCGACCAGGTCCGGGCCCGCGCGAAAGAGAAGGGCTTGTCGATGAACGAATGGTTGAACCGTGCCGTGAAGGCTGGACTGGTGATGCAGAACAAGTCTCTGACTGTCACGGTCACCACGAAGATGGAGTTCTGATGGCATCCCTAGGATCAGTACGAGTGTTCTGTCCCATCTGTGGGCAGGCGCTCCACGTGGAGGTCGTCATTGACACCATCGAAGTGAGAGACGGATACCTCGATCTCGTGATGAGGCCACAGCGCCCCACGCACACCTGTGGGTGGTGAGGTCTGATGGACACCGTGAAGGGCTACGGGGTCAGCAACATCATCTCCCCCACCGACAGCGACGAAGTGCTGCTCCTGAAGATCCGTGCCTCCATGGACATGGCGACCACCCACCTGCGGCGTCTCACGCACGACGTGGAACGGCCCATCGTCCTCATGGTCGTCGCGGAGATGCGTATCCCCGAAGAGGAACTGGAGTGCCCCCACTGTGGGATCATCCCGGCACGGGCTGACGGGTTCCACTACTGCGACCGCGTCGACTGGATCGAGGACGACAAGTGAGAATCTTCTGGCAGGCGTTCTCGCTCTACGTCGCTGGCATGTCGCTGGCGTCGATGATCACCACAGAGATCGAAGGCCACGCCACCTGGCGGTCGATCTTCGCCTTCGCCGCCGCCTGCATCATCGCCACGCTCGCCTGGTCCAAGGAGGACTGATGACGCTCATCAACTGCACCTGCGTCGCCGACCTCGTAGACGGCGAACTCGTTATCACCCTCATCGACCCAGCCTGCCCCTTCCACAAGGAGAACTGATGACTGTCCTGATCGGCCGAGTCGTCGGAGAGAACGACGACGGCATCACACTGTTCATCCCCAAGGACATCCACGGCGAGTTCCACCTCGAAGGTGGGGAACAGTTCTTCACCCTCTGTTTCGTCCGACCCGACGACGACGGGAACCTCGCCGCCTGGATCCCGTGGGAGGAGTGATGGCAACCGTGACCATCCAAGTACCCGACGACGTCATCGCCCGCATCGAAACCCTGCGCGGCCCAATCTCCATCCCCACCGTCTGCTCAACCCTGCTGATGATCGGCTGGGCCGAAACTCTCGCCCCCACCAAGGAGGACTGATGGAACCCATCTACTGGAGGCCCTACGCTCTCTCCGGGCACCAACTGTGGGCCTGCTCCAAGTGCCGTGCCCTCGTCCTCGATGAAGGCCAGTGGTTCCACGAGGAGGAACACAGGCGGATCGAGGCGATACTGGGCATCGTCACGGCACCACTCACCCTCGCCACCGAGATGCGCGTCCGGAAGGAGGGCGACTGATGGAAGAGATTGGCTGGGTCTACCAAGACACGTACGGCTGGCACATGAAGTGCGGATTCACCGGCTGCGGCGTCACCGACTACAACGAGAAGGGCCTGGACAAGCCAGCAGCCGAGGCCGCACTACAACGGCATGCCGAGTACTCACACCCCCGACTCATCACGGTCTACCGGCACGACGCACCACGAATCCAAGAAAGGCAGAACCAATGAACCTCCGCACCAAGGTCCGAGTGATCCTGCACATCCTCCGAGGCAAGCCCACCGCCTACAGGACGAACTTCCAAGGCCACCAGGTCGTCGAGAACGACAGCCTCTTCGTCGAGTGCACCTTCACCGGCCCCACCAGCAGCGGCTGGTACGTCCGCTACAACCCCGAAGTCGGCAACAGGACCTGGGCCGACTTCCCCATCGACGACACCTTCATCCGCTGGGGCGACAAGTCGTGACCGCCCAAGAGATCACCAACGCCGAATGGGCGCTGCTCCTGTTCCTCCGAGACAGGGACTACACCCCCTACCGAGTCCTCCAGATCATCAGCCAGGTGGAAGACGAAGAGACAGCAGCCGTCCTCGACGACATCTTGGGCCCCCGACCTAAGTTGCCCGGCGAAGGCATCAAGTGGGCCTTCCTCGGCACCGACAACCCCCACGTCCACCCATGAGCGTCGTCAAAACCGTCCCCTGCCCCTTCTGCGGCACCGGCGCATACCAGCCCTGCCGCGACGAACGAGGACGGTTCATCAGCCAGATCCACATCTCGCGCAACACCCGCTACCAAGACGTGTGGGACTGATGGGCTACATGGACGAGTACTGGGACTGGGCCGACGCGATCGAAGCCGACGTCTACGAACTACTCCCACCCGGATACCTGGACGCATCCCGTCACGGAGATGAGAACATGGGTACCGAAGCAACACCCCCAACCAAGGAGAACCAATGAGCGACAAGACCTACCCCGACGTCCCCTGCTCCGCTTGTGGAGCCCTCGCAGGCGAGCCCTGCGTCTCCTCATCCGGCAACGACGTGAAGAACCACGCCGAACGAGAGTCGCTCCTGGACGCGCAGGCTGGACAGATCCAGCCCCAGGTCGGCCACTCCGACGACTGATCGACAACACACCCCATGAGAGAGAGAATGATTCTCAGTTACCGAGCGGTCGGAGAGGAGGCCGTCATGCACACCCAAGTCGCCAACCCCATCGCCACCGAAGAGGGCACCGTCTTCTTCGTGGAGTGCGCTGAGTGCGGCCCCCTCGGTCTCTTCTCCGACACCTCGGTCGTGGACGAGATGCTCGACCACGCCAAGGCAGGAGTCTGATGGTCTACATCCTGCACACCGCCACCTGCCTCCACTGCGGCCAAGTCATCGAGGAACAGGAGTGGGGACAGACTGGACGGTTCTGGATGCACGTGGACGTGAAACACCGCTTCACCAGCAGCCACGTCGCCACCCCGGCACCCGACACAACCGTCGCCCACGAACACCGCTAACCCCCCTCACTGGAAGTTCGTAATGCTCACGTTCATCTTCTGGACCATCTACCTCGCCCTCGGGTGCGCCACCGTCGTGTGGACCTCCGCGCTCGGCTACCTCGACGTCGAAGACATCGCCGAATGGTTCATCGCCCTCGCGCTGATCTTCCTGTGGCCCTTCGCGCTCGGCTTCGCTCTTGTCGTACTCGGTGTCTCCGGACTCATCGTCTGGGGCAAGAAGATCGGAGGAATCAAGTGAACGCCGTCGAACGGCAGATCCTCAGGTACGCCATCGCTGCGTACGAGAACAGCGACACCATCAACCGCTCCGACACGGAACTCATCGTCACGGGACTGAAAGAACTCCTCGACGAAACCGAAGCGGACGTCGTCTTCGTCCCCATCCCACAGGAAGAGGAAGACTTCTGATGTACGTCGGAGTCTCCTACCTGATGCTGTTCATCCTCCTCGGCATCGCCTTCGCCATCGGACTCTGGATCGGCTACAAGATCGGACGGTGGTTCTAGTGAGGTCAGGCAACGTCCGCTTCCACTCGGCGCTCGACCAGATCATGGTCGACATCGACACCCTCACCCCGCACCCCGAGAACGCCAACAACGGCGACGTGGACGCCATCATCGAGTCCATCCTCGTCAACGGGTTCTACCCACAACCCCTCGTAGTCGACTCCCGCAACGGCGAGATCATCATCGGGAACCACCGCTACTTCGCGTTGAAGGAACTCGAATCCGACGTAGCGCCCGTCTTCTACGTCGACTCAGACGACGAGATCGAGATCATCCGGATCATGCTCGTCGACAACCGCACCAACGACCTGCGCCGCTACGACATGGGCCAGTTGAAGAACCTCCTCGAACGGCTCTCCACCACCAAGAGCGGCCTGAAAGGCACCGGGTTCGCCGACGACTACCTCCAGAAGTTGGCTGAAGGCGACCGCCGCTCCACCGAAGCCATCAACGACGCCAACGCCAAACGAGACCCCGTCCCCATGGCCGGTGGTGGCGGCATCATGTTCCTCGAAGTCACCGAGACTGACAGGCAACGCTTCAACAACCTCACCGAAGGAGCCTCCGACACGGAACGGTTCCGCTACCTACTCGACCTCGCGGAGGACGCATGACCGCCAAGTTCAACCGGGCAGACGCATCAATCACCATCCCGATCTACATCCCCGAAACCGGGGACATCGTGGAACACCAGATCGAGATCGCCATCACCGCGCCCCTCACCCCCGACGAGATGGTCAACGCCATCGGCGTCACCCTCCAGACCGCTGTCGCAGCGTCAGTCAGGAAGCCCGAATGAAGTGCCCCGTCTGCCAAGAGTTCCCCGAAGAGGAGTGGGTCATCTACGACTCACTGTGGGGATACGTCTGTCCCGAAGGGCACCGGTGGGTCTACGACTACGAGAGGAACGAGTTGGGTGAGGTAACCTGACACCAACTTGCTTTCAGACTGAAACGAGGCAGTCATGACCGAGTCAGAACTGCAGGACCGAATCATCGGCCTGTGCGACTGGCTCGGTCTCCTCGTGTACCACGTCAACCGCTCCGACAAGGCCCTCGTCTCCTCGAAAGGATTCCCCGACCTCGTGATCACCGGCCCGATGGGCACCGTGTTCGCAGAGTTGAAGTCACAGATCGGGAAACCCACCCAGGAACAGAAGGAATGGCTCGGCACCCTGGCCCGCAGCAACGAGCGGGTCTACCTGTGGCGTCCATCCGACTGGGACAACATCATCACGATCTTGAAGGAGGTCGCAGGCCGATGACCATCGAAGAGACCGAGAAGGGTCTCCTCCAGAGGAACCCCAACCCCGCAGAGCGCAAGAGCATCGACCGGAAGGCCGACTCTGCGCTCGAACTGCGTCTCGCCGGTGTCCGCTGGGACGAGATCGCCGAAACCCTCGGCTACGCCTCACCCCAGTCAGCGAAGACCGCCGTCGAACGTGCCCTCCAGCGGAACCTCATGGACCGCAAGGAAGACACCGACGACCTGCGGCGCATGGCCGCGTCACGGTACGACCGGCTGCTGCGTTCGGTGTGGCCGAAGGCGATGGACCCCGGCACCGAAGATGCCCCCAACCCCGACCACCTCTCCGCCGTGAAGACCGCCGCCGAGATCACCGACAGGTTCGTGAAGTTGTACGGCCTCGCCGCCCCGACAGAGATCGCGATCCGCACCCCAACCCAGCAGGAACTAGAGACGTGGGTGCAGGAAGTGTCAGGGAAGAAGCCACTCGAAGAGGCAGACCCGTTCGACATCGTGGACGGCGAAGTCGTCGAAGAAGTCATGAGAGACGACCCGGAGGACTGATGCACAAGAACGTGCAGTTCCAAGTCCGTGTACGCCCCGACTTCGTGCCCCTACTCCTGCGCGCCATCGAACAGTCCGGCCTGCGCCGCTGGGAGTACCTGGAGAAGATCGTCCTCGACATCGTCGGCGACGAGAACGCCATCCCCGAATGCCCACCCAACCGGAAGGGCATGTACCACGACTACTGGACCCGCTACTCCCGTGTGCCGTTCATCGTCACGGTCCACGGCCTCGCGCTGCTGAATCGTGCCCGCCGCAATGCAGGCCACAAGTCTCTGTCGGCTTTCCTCCGTCAGAGCCTCATCGAACAGGTGTGCAACGATCTGGAGATCAACCCGGACCGTATCCCGCCGATGCGGCACAAGGAGAAGGGCATGGGATTCGGGTGAGCATCGACCCGGAGGCGTTCAAGAAGTGGGACAAGGCGTCGCAGGAGACAGCCCTCGCGATGCTTCAGGCACGCGAACACGACACCTACAAGCCGTTCTTCTGCCCCAAGCCCGGCTGCAACGGCAAGCCCCACGAGTCTGACGACGGCTGGGACCACAACCACGCCCGCAAGGACCAGCGGCCCCCCTCTTGGGCGGGGGACTGGCTGACGTTCCTCATGATGTCGGGACGTGGCGGCGGGAAGACGATGGCCGGGTCGAACATCACCCACGGGGTAGCCAAGCGGGTCAAGGAGATGGCACTCATCGGTGTCACCGGCCCCGACCTGCGAGAGACGATGGTGGAAGGACCCTCAGGGATCCTCGCCACCGCACCCCCCAACTTCCGGCCCATCTGGGAGCCGTCACGACGCAGGCTCGTGTGGCCCAACGGCTGCATCGGCCACGGATTCTCCGCTGAGGAACCAGACCGTGTCCGTGGTGCCACCGTCGGTTTCGCCTGGCTCGACGAGGCTGCGTTCATCGACAAGATCCAGGAAGTCTGGATGAACCTCCTCCTCGCCCTCCGTGAGATGGTGGCTGTCGGAAACCCGCACGTCATGATCACCACCACGCCACGGGCCACGAAGTTCATGAAGGAACTCGTCAAGGACCCCCAGACGATCCTCCACCGGGTCTCCACCTACGAGAACCTCGACAACCTGTCGTCGGTGTTCCGCCAGACCGTCCTGTCCCGGTTCGAGGGCACCCGGATGGGGCAGCAGGAGTTGTACGGCGAGATCCTCGAAGACGTCGAAGGTGCCCTCTGGAACACCGGCATGTTCAACTACGAGAAGGAGGCCCCCGCTCTCGCAGGGGTCGTCGTCTCTGTCGACCCGGCCGGTTCAGCGAACAAGAAGTCCGACGAGACCGGCATCATCGTCGTCGGCATCGTCGGCTACGGCAACGACTTCAAGTGCTACGTGCTGGAGGACGCCACGGGCAAGTACACCCCCAAGGGGTGGGCCACGAAGGCGGTCATGCTGCGGGAGAAGTACAACGCGATGGCTGTCGTCGTGGAACGCAACTACGGCGGCGACATGGTGAAGCACACCCTGAAGTCCGTCGAAGAGACCGTCCCCGTCATCACCGTCGACTCCCGCAAGGGCAAGGAGATCCGCGCCACCCCCGTCGTCGGCCTCTACGAGCAGGGGAAGGTCATCCACGTCGGAGAACGCGGCGACCTCGTCGACCTCGAAGACGAGCAGACATCATGGATCCCCGGAGAGTCTCCCTCACCGAACCGGATCGACTCCCTCGTGCACGGAGTCACCCACCTCACGAAGTATCGGGGCTCCGGGAAGATCACCGTCCCCGGACGCTCCATGACCGAGGAACGCACCCCCGGTGGGGTCATCCTCCCCACTCGTCGCGCCGGGGTCACCCAGGCCGCGAAGACCACACGTCGAAGGAGTACCGTCGCATGGCCTCGCTGATCTTCGACCTGCTGCTACTCGCCGGGTTCACCATCCGAACCATTCGACTCGTCTGCACAGACACGATCAGCGACCGGTACCTGCGACGCCACATCGTCGCCTGGGCCGACCGCGACGAAACCGGGCGACGAGAGTTCTGGGCCGACGGAATGGAGTGCGGCTACTGTGTCGGATTCTGGCTCTCCGGGCTCTGTCTCCTCACCCTGATGCTCGCCGGAGGCCCCGGTGATGCGGCGATCTGGTGGCGTGTCCTGGCAGGATGGTTCACACTCAACTACGTGACCGCCCACATCTGGTCCCGAATCGACTGAGGAGAGACATGGCTTCCCTGTTCGGGACACGACAGCCTGACGAGGACGTCGCCCACGCGACCGCTGTCCTCCGGCGCATCCGCAAGGGCCAGGACACCCTCACCGCCTCGGCGCGACGGATCACCAGCCACAAGATCGAACGCATCAAGGTCAACTCAGACTCCACCGAAGCGTGGGACATGCGGGGCCTCGTCGGTGAGATGCGGTTCGTCACCAACTCGATCGCGGTCAAGGGCTCCAAGGCGAAGTTGTTCGTCGCCAGGGTCCCCTCCAACCAGGAGGACGACCCGGTACCGGTGAAGCGCGGCGACGCCCTCGACGCGTGGCGCGAGTTCACCAAGTACACCGACGTCCGCGAACTCATCAAGCGGTGTCTCGCGAACCTCCAGGTCACCGGTGAAGGCTACCTCGCCGGTGTCCCCGGAACTCTCCTCGGCCACGACTGGGAGGAGATGGAGTGGTTCTTCCTCTCTAAGAACGAGGTCAAGGCCGGGGCCGGTGAAGACGACGTCACCCTGAAGATCCTCGGCAGCAAGATCAACACCACCAAGTCTCAGGTGACGCTCGTCGAGGTGTGGAACCCGCACCCCAACGACTCGTCCATGCCTGACTCTCCGGTGCTGTCGGCGATGCCGATCCTCCGTGAGATCGTCGGCCTCACCATGCACGTCTCGGCGCAGATCGACTCTCGCCTCGCCGGTGCCGGAATCCTCGCTATCCCCCAGTCCGCGACCCTGGCGGTGGAGACAGAGGACGACGAGTCCCAGATCGACCCCTTCACTGCTGCGTTGATGCTGGCGATGGAGACGGCGATCTCCGACCGGTCCTCGGCTGCCGCGCTGATGCCGATCACCATCACCATCCCCGACGACGCGGTCGGGAAGTTCGAGCACATCAAGTTCTGGACAGACCTCGACTCCGAGGCGAAGTCGCTGCGCGAAGAGGCCATCCGCAGGTTCGCGACCGCGATGGACGCCCCTGCGGAACTGCTGCTCGGCCAGGCCGACATGAACCACTGGGGTGCCTGGGTCTCTCGTGAGGAGACGATCCAGAACAACGTCGAGCCGCTCCTCGACATCCTCGTCCGGGCCATCAGCCAGGAGATCCTGTGGCCCGTCCTCGTCGACTCCTACGACCTCGACGAAGACGTCGCCCGCACCTTCTGCATCCACTACTCCACCACCCACCTCATCTCCCGGTCCAACCGCACCCAGGACGCGTTGAACCTCCACGCCCGAGGCGTCATCTCTGACGAGGCGCTGCGGAACGTCGCCGACTTCGACGAGAAGGACGCACCTGCTGTCCTCATCACGGACCCTGCGATGAAGGTCGTCATGGATCTCGTGAAGGCATCACCTTCACTCGCGGTGAATCCAGGTATCCCGTCACTCGTCGAGCAGATCCAGGCGATGATGGACGCTGGCGGGTCATCCTCCGACACCGGGAACGCGTTGAAGCCACCGGAGGAGAACGCCAACCCGACCGGGCCGTCAGAGACCCCGGCACAAGGACTACCGCCCGGTGAGGGCGGAACACGAGGAAGCGAGAGCCAGTGAACGGCAACCCGTCGAGCAGCACGAAGGTTACCGACTTGAAGCGTCCCCCGAAGGGGGCGGGTCCTGGGGAGAAGTTTCAGACTGAAACCGTCGCCCCCTGCCCGGTGTGCGGATCGTTCGCACAGACGAGCCTGAGGCAGACTTCCAGCCTCCTCGCTGTCTGCGACGTCCTCGTCGTCACCTTCCTGAAGACCTTCGGGAAGCGGATCGTCCGAGCAGACCGGTCACGGTTCGGCAGGCTCCAGGGGCGACCCTTCTATGAGGCCCACACCATCTGGCCCCAGACCCGCGACCACGTCGAACGTGGCCTCAACGGAGCCTGGGACGTCATCCCTGCTCTCTTGACCCAGCACGGCTGCTGCGGTGTCACCGTCAAGGAGATCACCGCCTGCCTCGACGAGTACGCGATGGACCTGCTCATCACAGGAACCCCACACCGCATGGACGAACTGCGTTACCGCATGGAGTCACGCCTCGGGATCGCGTTCCCCGAGGACTGATCCAACCGGTGGTAACCTCGTGTCGTCGCTGGCGGTGCGGGCCGGACTTTCCTAGGAGGAGAGACATGTACCGCAACACCAAGGCGTTCCGAGTCGCAACCCGACTCCACCAGTTCACTGCCGTACAGGCTGAGCCTCAGGTCCAGCACCAGTTCCAGCCGTTCTCCGGCATCGCCGTGTTCGAGGGGATCCCCACCGGCGACGGTCGACTCATCGAGAAGAACGCGCTCCGCTGGGAGGAAGCGCTCCCCATCCCGCTGCAGTTCTCCCCCACCGGTGGTGGACACGACGACGTCCTCGACGTCGGATGGGTCGACTCCATGGAGCGTCACGGCTCCGAGATCCGGTACGCCGGTCGCTACGACCTATCCTCCGAGGTCGGGCGGCAGGCTGCGTCGCTGGCGAACCAGCAGGACGGCACCATCGGCCTCACCCCCCACGTGTCCATCGTCATGGACGAGATGTCGTTCAGCGTGAAGGTCCGCAAGGAAGTCCTCGACGCGATGGACGAGGAGATGCAGGCCCTCCTCGACGGCGAGGTCCCCCCGGAGCCTGCCCCCGACGAGAACGGCTACGTCACCGTCTACGAGCAGAAGGACGGCGACGAGATCTTCGCTGTCTCCGACGCACAGATCCGGGCTGTCACCCAGGTGTCGACTGCCGCGTTCAAGGACGCCACCGTCAACATCGTCGGCGACCCGTACTCCATCGCTGAGCCCACCCCCGCCCTCGTCGCTTCGGTCGCGCCCCTCGACCCGCCGTCTGCGTGGTTCGAGAACCCCAACCTCACCGGCCCCACCAAGGTCCGGTACACGGAGGAGGGCCGCGTGTTCGGCCACCTCGCCGCCTGGGGGACCTGTCACCGTGGGTTCGACGAGTGCATCGCCCCGCCGATGTCGAACAACGACTACATGAACTTCCGTGTCGGCACCGTCCTCACCGAAGACGGCAAGGAGTTCCACACTGGCGTCATCACGATGGGCACCAAGCACGCCGGGAAGCGTCTCTCTGCTGCCGCCGCGCAGGCCCACTACGAGGACACCGGCACCGTGGTCGCCGACATCTGTGTCGGACACGACGACTACGGCATCTGGGTCGCTGGCGCGCTCCGGCCCGGCGTCACGGACGAGCAGAAGCGGGCCCTGCGGGCTGCTCCCCTCTCCGGTGACTGGCGTCCCGTGCAGGGAAACCGTGAACTGGTCGCCGCGCTGGCCGTCAACACGCCCGGCTTCCCGATCCCGGAGACGCAGGGCTACGTCGAGAACGGTGTCCCGCTCACCCTCGTCGCCTCCGGCATCGTCACAGACGAGATGGACGAGTCTCTCTCGATCGGCACCACGAAGATCGAGGTCCACCCGGAGGTCGTGTTCGGTGAGGACTGGAAGTACATCGCCGAGTTCGTGAACATGAAGAAGAAGGAGGAGGCGGAAGCGAAGGCTGCTGCCCTCCTCGCCGAGATCATGGGGGACTGATATGGCTTGCGCCTGTGGTGGAACGAAGACCCAGCGACCCCCAAGGTGGGTGCTGAACAAGCCGAACGGGGAGAAGGAGTTCTTCGGGTCCCGTTTGGAGGCTGACGCCCGTTACGTCGAGACTGGACGCACCGGCGAGATCAAGCGCGTCTGATACACATTCTCAGTCGGGGTGCTACCCTGACGACAACGCACCGCTGGCGGATGGGCCGGGTCAACTCCCAGGAGGAAACCCCATGAACATCCGCCGTTCGTCTCTCGTCGCGGGGAAGACGCGTTTCGTGCGTCTCGCCCAGTTCGACGAGCAGGCCGAGTTCGTCATCCCAGAGGACCTGTCGGGTCTCTCCGTGGAAGAGATCGAGTCGCTCATCACTGAGGCTCAGGAGGCTGCCCGCAGTCTCGCTGACCAGGAGCGCACCGCCGAGGTCGTCGAGGCTCTGACGGCTCTCGCTGAGGGTGTCCGCGCCCTGCGTACCGAGCGCGACGAGCGTGTCGAGGCTTCCTCGGCTGAGGAGGAGCGGGTCGCTGCTCTCCTCGCTGAGATCGTCCCTGTCGAGGAGGAGACCGTCGAGGTCACCGCCGAGGAGACGCAGGAGCCTGAGGCTGTCGTCGAGGAGGAGCGCGAGGAGGCTCTCGTCGCCTCCGGTCGGCGTGAGGTCCGGATCGCCCCGAACCTGCTCCGTCGCCGCACCCCCGAGCGTGAGGAGCCCCAGGCCCCGGCTCGCACCATCGCCGACTACGCCCGTGCGGCTGCCGACGTCGGTGGCGGGCTCTCCAACGGCCAGGCTCTCGACTACGAGGGCATGGGCCTCGCGGTGGAGAACCGCCTGAAGGGCTACAACCACCGTGCGTTCGAGAACGCGGCCAACACCGGCCAGGTCCTCCGCGACCGGTTCGGCACCATCATCATCGACAAGCCGGTCGACGACCGGTTCATCGTCTCCGACGCAGACTCCCCGGAGCGTGTCGGTGAGGTGTTCGAGCAGGCTGCCGACGAGTCGCGGCTGGAGGGCGGAACCCTCCTCGCCTCCGGTGGCTGGTGTGCCCCGTCCGAGACGCTCTACGACCTCTACGACATGGGCGAGTCCACTGAGGGGATGCTCGACACCCCCGAGGTGACCGTCCGTCGCGGTGGTGTCCGGTTCCCGCTGGCCGTCGACTTCTCCGGAATCTTCGGGTCCGTCGGCTGGGACTACACCGAGGCGCAGGACGCTGCCGGGAACTACAACGGCGCTGGCGGCGGGTCGAAGCCCTGCTTCCGGGTGTCCTGCCCGACCTTCACTGACGTCCGCATGGACGTCGAGGGTCTCTGCGTCCAGGCTGGCCTGCTGGAGCGGGTCGGCTACCCGGAGGTCATCGCGGACACCGTCCGCAAGACCCTCATCGCCCACGCCCACCGCATCAACGCGAAGAAGATCAACGCGCTGGTCGCCGGTTCGACCGCTGTCTCTCTCGCCGCCAGCCAGAAGGGCGCTACCGCCCCGATCCTGACGGCCATCGAGCAGCAGGTCCAGCACTACCGGTACAGCCACTTCCTGAACCAGAACACGGTCCTGGAGGCGGTCTTCCCGTTCTGGGTGTTCGGTGCGATCCGGTCCGACCTGTCCCGTCGTGAGGGCCTCGTCGAGTTCGACGTGTCCGACCAGCGGGTGCGTGGCTGGTTCGCCCAGCGCGGTATCCGCCCGCAGTTCGTCTACGACTGGCAGACCATCGCCGCCTCGGGTGCGAGCGGCGCGGGTGCGTTCACTGCCTGGCCGTCCAGCGTGAAGTTCCTGCTCTACAAGGCCGGAACGTTCATCGTCGGTGGCGCGGACATCCTCACCGTCGACACCCTGTACGACTCGACCCTCCTGGGCACGAACGACTACACGGCTCTGTGGACCGAGGAGGGCCTGCTCGTCGCGAAGCGAGGGCTCGACTCTCGTGTGGTGACCGTGCCGATCGAGGCAGACGGCGCGACCCACATCGGCATCGACATCACCGGTACGGGCGCCTGATCGGAAGTCAGGGCAGGGACCCAGCCCCATAGGGTCCCTGCCCTGACACCGGTCCTTTCAGTCTGAAACTGAGGAGAGAGAATGTCCGTCAACGTCGCCGCCCCAGACCGGAAGCCGTTCACGTCCGGTCTGTTCAGCGTCATCGACTTCACGAACCCGGCCCACTTCGCCACCGGCATCCAGTGGGAGGGTCTGGCGAACGTTCCTGTCTCCGGTATCGCCGACTACTTCGAGAACTGCGGCGTGAACCTGCAGGGTCTCCCCAAGAACTTCACCAACATCAACGACCAGGGCACCGCGAACGGGTTCACCGTCTACGGCGGCTACGCCTGCGCCCCTGTCGGCTACCCGCTGGAGTTCGCCTCTGAGCAGGCTGAACTGAACCTCGTCACCCGTGAGCAGTCCCGTGTGGAGCAGGCTCTGTGGACTGGCGACCTGCGGAACAAGCCGAACTTCACCACCGGCGTCAACGTGTCCGGTGGCCCGTTCTCGATGGTGACTGCGATCTCGAAGGCTGAGGAGTACATCGAGAAGAACTTCGGGTCTCTCGGCACGATCCACATCCCCCGCTCCGACGTCGTCTACTTCCTGAAGGACGGGCTCCTGAAGGTCGGCGACGACGGGGTCATCCGCACGGTCCTCGGGACCGCTGTCGTGGCTGGTTCCGGCTACCCGAAGGCCAACCCGATCTCCGGTACGGCAGGCCACTTCCTGGTCGCCACCGGAACCCTCACCGGCGCACGGTCTGAGGTGTTCCGTCCGTCTGCGAGGAAGGGCGACATCCTCGACCGGGGCCACAACCTGCTGTTCGGCATCGCGGAACGTACGTACTCGATCGGGTTCGAGCCCGCCACTGCAGCAGTGATCGAGTTCACGGTCACCTGACGGTGTACCCTAAGCACAACGAACGTCGCTGGCGGATGGGCCGGACTCCTCACAGAAGGAACTGACCCATCATGGCTACCAAGACCTACTCCCCGGTCCTCGGGAAGCGATTCCGCCTCACGGCGCTCGACGACTGTGGCAACGTCCCGGCCTCTGGTGCCGTGGGCAGTGTCGTCGTCTCCGACGGTTTCGTGTCCGTCACCCTGACCGCTGAGGTCGAGGACGGCGCGGAGATCATCACCAAGAAGGCTTCTGGCGCTCTGTGCGTCAACGAGATGACCGACTCCTCCTTCAAGCGGTTCACGCTGGAGATGGAGTACTGCGGTGTGAACCCGTCGGTCCTGGCGTTCATGACGAACGCGGAGGGCTACGAGGACTGGGCTGGCAACGTCGCCGGTATCACCGTCGGTGAGGGCACCATCAACAAGCGGTTCGCGTTCGAGTTGTGGACGGGTCTCTCCGGCCAGGCGTGCCCCTCGGGTGTCGCTGAGGCGTCGGGGTACCTGCTGCTGCCGTTCGTGAACGCTGGTGTCCTGGGCGACCTGGAGATCACCGGTGAGGACGCTGCGACGTTCTCTCTGTCGGGTGCGTTCACCAAGGGCGGCAACTCGTGGGGCGACGGACCGTACAACGTGGTCCTCAACGGGAACACTCCCGACCGTCTCCCGGAGGCGCTCGACCCGTTCGACCACTTCCTGCTCATCGACACTGGTGTGGCCGTCCCGGCTGTCACCGACGGGGCTGTCCCGTTCATCCCGGCTGCCTGAGGTTCGTCACTGCGGCCCCTGGCTTCTTAGTCAGGGGCCGCAGGCGAGCAGGAGGAGAAAACCATGTCGGGACTTTCGTCGAACATCGGCCGCTTCACGGTGACGATGCGTGGAGTCGCGGCCACTGCTGACTCCAACGACGCTGACACGATTCCGGAGGCGTACGGTCTGTCGGGCACGGTCGTGTTCAAGCCTGTCGGTATCCCGAAGGGCTACCTCGTCAACGACATCGACGTCGAGTTCATCATGCTCCGTACGGTGACGGCTCTGTTGTACAACGGCGAGATGTACGCCCCCGCCAACGGCCTCGCCCCTACTCCTGGGGAGATCCCGACTGTCGCACCTGGCGTGAACATCATCGCCCCTGTCCAGGCGGCGTTCGACCCGCTGTCCTGGTACTGGGTCGCGACTGTCGCCCCCGACGACTCACAGAAGGGTCAGTGGGCTGCGTTCTCTGTCCCGTTCACCGGTGTCCCCGACGAGGTAGTCGCTCTCGCTGAGCGTGCCATCCGGATCCCTCCGACTGGTGCCCTCGTGCAGCAGCCGAAGGTGTGGGTCCAGAACGGCACCGCCATCCCCGTGGAGGCTGTCGCGGGGCAGTGGATCCTCGACAAGACCACCAACAACCTCTACGTACTCGTGTGATTGGGGACTGACATGGTGACTCTCGTCTACATGGCGACCCTGGGTTCGACCTCCGGTTCCGGGGGCGGGTTCTCGGGGTCTGTGACGACCTCTCAGATCAGTGACATGACGGCGGTCGGCAAGCAGGTCGCCACCGCCGCCACCGCTGCTGCTGCCCGTACGGCGATCGGTGCTGGCACGTCGAACCTCGTCATCGGTACCACTGCGGGGACCGCGAAGGACGGGGCCTACGCTCCGGCGTGGACAGAGATCACCGCCAAGCCGACGTTCGCCACGGTCGCCACCACGGGTGCCTACGCTGACCTCACGGGTAAGCCCACCTACGCGACTGTCGCAACGACGGGTGCCTACGCCGACCTCACGGGTAAGCCGACGCTGGCGACTGTTGCCACTACAGGGGCGTATGCGGACCTGACGGGTAAGCCGACGATCCCCACCACCGCTGGCGAGGTCGGTGCCGTCCCCACCACTCGTACCGTCAACGGTCAGGCGTTGAACGCTAACGTCACCCTGACGAAGACAGACGTGGGACTCGGGAACGTCGACAACGTCTCCGACGTCAACAAGCCTGTCTCCACTCCGCAGGCGAACGCCTACATGTCGGTGACGCCGTTCGGCTACGTCCTGCGGTACAACACCTCTACCGGCTGGCCTGCCCGCACCACGAAGCCGTCGTGGTGGACGGGTTCGATCTGCTACGCCGCAGACGACGTGTCGCTGGCTCAGGGTGTGGTGCCTTACCCGACTGACCGGATCGTCAACGACACGCTGCTGTACCGCGCCGGTGTGATGGTCGGCGGCTGACATGGTCGCGAGTCTGCGGTGGACTGGAAGCCAGTGGGACCCGTACCTGTTCAACACAGGCGGGGCTGTCACCGACCCCGGAAGTCGTGACGGGCTGATCCCCGAGTTCTTCTTCCCTGACGCCACGAACACAGGGCACATCACGCCGAGGGCGCAGATGGCGACCGTCACGGGAAACATCTCATGGGGTGCGGAACACGACAACATGACGATCACGAAGACGATCTTCACTGGTCGTCTGAAGGTCGACTGCCAGAACCTGACGTTCCGGGACTGCATCTTCGAGGGCGCTATCCCCAACGACACTGCTTCTCTGTCGGTGTGGATGCCGGGTCTGCGTCCCCTGAACGTGAAGTTCATCGACTGCACGTTCAAGCCTGCGAACCCCGACCACGCCTCGCACTGTTTGATGGGCCACCACTTCACTGCGACCCGCTGCGAGTTCACTGGCGGTGTCGACGGTGTGTCCCCGGTCGCGCCCATCGACACGAACTACCGGTGCGACGTCAGGCTGGAAGGCTGCTGGATCCACGACCTCGCCTACTTCTCCCCCGACTCGTTCCACCCGGCTGCTACCGACAACCAGACCCACAACGACTGCATCCAGTGGGGTGCCGGTAAGGGCCTCGACGTGGTGGGCTGCCGCCTCGAAGGGTTCGCTGACCCGACCATCGGTGACGCCGACAACCCGTCCGTCGACTCGGGCACCACCCACATCTCCGGTAACAAGTCCTACCCCAGTCTGTCTGTGGGGTCCGGCCTGATCCCCGTCTGGGCTGCCCCGCAGTCCCGGTACATCAACAGTCCCCTCGGTGACCTCACCTTCACCGGCAACTGGGTATCCGGTGGGTCCATCGGCGTCAACATGGGTGCCGCACACGACGGCGGCACCAGCACGACGTTCTTCACCGCAGGCGACGCGTTGATCACCCGCAACAAGTTCGGTTGGGACTTCCTCAACGGGCAGGACTACATCGTCAACCACTACGCGGGCCAGAGTTTCACCTACACCGGCAACTACCGGTGGGGCGGCTCGCACCCGAAGTGGCTGCACGGTGACGTCACTACCGGAGTTCTCGGCAACGAGGACATCATCGACCCGTGGGACACTTCAGTGCCCTTCACCATCCTGAAGTGACCTGAGGAGAGGAATAGACCATGGTCAAGGACTTCGTCCAGACCTTCGAGGGCGGTGCAGACGGCACGAACGTCACCGTCACCTCGTCTGGCGGTACGGGTGGCGACGCGTTCAACCAGATCATCCTCAACTCCGGCACAGACGTCAGCAGCGCCGGTAACGCGTTCTTCACCCACGCCTCGGCTGCCGCGATCGTCGGCGCGCGTGGTGCGGCATGGAACGTCTCCACCGTCACGAACAACTCCTACGCCGTCTGGCTGATGCCTACCGGTAACGGTCGCCGTGCTGTGATGCGCTACCCGATCAGCATCCCGTCGAACCCGGCTGTCACCCAGATCCTCTCCCGCATCGACACCCAGTCCGGTCTCTTCTCTCAGTTGAAGATCAACACGTCCGGGAAGTTGACCATCTCGGCTGGGTCGCCGAACACGGACATCGTCGCGTCCACTTCGACGTTCACGCAGGCGTTCAACACGCGGTACTGGCTCGAACACGCCATGACCATCGGCACCACCACCAGCAACGGTGTCGTCGAGTACCGGCTGATGACCAACTCGAAGACAGACGGCACGGGTGTCGACACGATCGTCGCCTCCTACACGAACAGTGCCGTCAACAACGGTACGGACACCGAGTTCGGTGGTTCGGTCAGCCGGTTCCGGTTCTACAGCCCGTTCTCGAACTCCGGCTGGTCCACCATCCAGACCGACCTGTGGCGTGCCCGCGTCACCAGCAACTTGGGTGACTTCCTCGGCCCGTACGTGAACGTCACCCCTCCGACCACCACCATCGTGGGAACCAACAACCGGTCGGTCATCATCGGCGGCACGGTGGACGGCACGTCGCCGTACACGTTCTCTATCTCTCAGGTCAGCGGCCCTGCTGGAACCGCGACTCTGATCCCCGGCACGGCGAACGCCTGGTCGGTGCCCACCCCGAGCGGTACAGCGGCTGTGTGGCGGGTGACGTCAGTCGACTCTGACGGTACCGAGTCGACTGACGACTACACGGTCCCTGCGGGTACTGGCGGTACGCCCCCGATCGGTGTGAAGAAGTGGGGTGGCACTACATGGGATCAGTGATTCTGAGGCTACTCTCAGATGAAGGAGGTCGATCATGAGCGGACCGTGCGAGTGGAACGTGTCTTACGCTGCCGCGCAGGGCTGCAACGCGATCACTGACCTCCCGGCTGACGAGCGTCTCGTCTTCGAGATGATGGCGGTCCACTACCTGTGGCGTTGGACGGGGACGAAGTTCGGCACCTGCCCGGTTACTGTCAGGCCCCAGCGTGCCGACTGCGCCTCCTACAACTCCTTCAGCGGCGGTGTCCCCGCGTTCCTACCTGGCGAGGGGGCACCGTGGACTCCTGCCCTGGTCAACGGCCAGTGGTACAACATCGGCTGCGCTTGTGGTGACCTCTGCTCCTGCGACCACGTCGAGCAGATCACCCTGCCTGGTCCGATCGACTCGATCGAAGAGATCGTCATCGACGGCATGGTCCTCGCCGCCCACACGTACCGGGTCGACAACGGGAACCTGCTGGTGCGGATCGACGGTGAGTCGTGGCCCACCTGCAACGACCTGTCGCAAGACTCTGCTGTCGGCACCGGTGGCACCGGAACCTGGCAGGTCACCTACAAGCAGGGCCTTCAGGTCCCCATCGGCGGGCAGGTCGCGGCCGGTATCCTCGCCACCGAGTTCGCGAAGGCCGCTACCGGCGACAAGGACTGTGCCCTGCCGAAGCGGGTCCAGTCTGTCTCACGCCAGGGCATCACGGTCGCCATGCTCGACACGTTCGACGACATCCAGGTCGGTCACACCGGCATCTGGCTGGTGGACTCTTGGGTGGCGTCCGTCACGAAGGCCCCTCACCACTCTCGGGTGTACTCGCCGGACGTGAAGGAATCTCGGCGTACTACCTGGCAGACCTGATCGCCGGAGGAGAGAAGTCATGTCTCAGAAGGCGGTCACGGTGCTGATCTTCCTCGTCGCAGCGCTGTTGGCGGTTGTGGTCCTCGTCGGGTTGGCCCAGAAGATTCTTGACGTTACAGGTGTAGCCGTAGCCTTGTGTTCAGTGTTGACTGGAATCGTTGGTGGAGCCTTCCTCCGGTCGAAGAACAACAACAACGGCGACGGCGGCGGTAAGTCATGACCGTGATCCTCGTCGGCGTACTCGGGTTTGCGCTGGGCGTACTTGTGGGCATCGTCATGGATGATGCCTGGGAGTTGCTCTGGCCTGGAAGGAAGTTCAGGATGCCGTTCTCTACTCGCCCCCACAGGATCATGTCGACCCTGCTGCTGATCGCGCTGGTAGGGAACCTCGCCACAGGGGTTCTCCTGTTCATCACGCGCTCCTCAGCGAACGACTACTACGCCTGTATGGCGCAGTGGCAGCAGGACCAGGCGAAGGCCCAGAACTCACGCGTTCAGACGAACATCCCGGTTCAGGCTGCCCTAGACGACATCGTCAAGGCAGTCGACAGCCGCGACAACGAAGCGATCGGGAAGGCTGTCCACGCCTACGTCGCCTTGCGCCAGGACCAGATCGCGGTGCAGAAGAAGAACCCGCCTCCCCCGCTGCCGTCGAACGTCTGCGGCAACCCAGAGTTGGTGCGGCGATGATCAGCGCCGACATCCTCCGTTGGACCAACGTCGTCCTCTCTTCCATCGTGGTCATCCTGCTGATCATGGGTGCGATGCTGCGGTGGGAGCCGATGCCGAAGCGGATCAAGATGATGGCCCCGTGGGTGATCGCCACCTACGCGGTCATCGCCTACGGCTCCGGTGAAGCCGCCCACGCTTCCAACGTGCAGCCCGGCTACCGGGTGTTCCTGATGATGCTGGTCCTCATCGGGCTGATCATCGCCTGCCTGTTCCACATGAACGACCCCGACTACAGCTACACCGGCCCACTTGGGCCTAAGATGGACGCGAACAGTTTCAGACTGAAAGTTCCAGGAGAGACCATGAAGATCTTCGGACGTGAACCGGCTGCTGTCATCGCCGCGATCCAGGCGCTGCTCATCATGGCAGTGTCTTTCAAGTGGCTCGACTTCCTCGGCCTCCACACCCAGAACGACGTGATGGCGGTCGTGGCTGTCCTCGCGTCTGCTGCCGCCGTATTCCTGGCGTACAAGACGACGGGCACGATCCTGTCGCCTGTCCTCGAACTGTTCAAGGCTCTCGCTGCGGTCGGGGTGATCTACGGCCTGTCGCTCACCACTGAGCAGACCGGTTTCGTACTCGCCACCATCACCGCCATCGTCGGCCTGTTCAACCGGACCCAGGTGTCTCCGCTCGTGAAGGGCACCTTCGACATCGACAACAACCGGGTCTGAGAGGACTGTCATGGCGCACTACCTGACCAACCGAGGAAAGTTGCTGCTCGTCCAGGGGGCGTGGGACGACAACGCGGCCGGGACGATCCGGGTAGGGCTCCTGTCAGGTTCATCGGTTCCTGCTGCGATCACGCAGGCCAACGTCAACACGCTGAACACGATCACTGACCTGAAGGCCCTGTCTGGTGTCTCCGAGATCGCCTCGGCTTGGTACACCGGTCAGGGCACTTCGGGGCGGCTGTCCCTGTCTCGGTCGAACGCTGCTGAGGACGACACCAACAACAGGGTGAACCTCGACGCTGCTGACCTGACGTGGACGTCGGCGACGGCTGGGGACAACGTGTGGGGTGGTTTCGTGTACGACGCCACCACCGACACCTCCGACACGACCCGCCAGTTGATCTCGGTGATCGTGTTCCCTGCGGTAATCCCGACGAACGGCTCGAACCTGACGATGGCTATCGCTGACCTGTACCGCGCCACGTAAGCCGGAAGTCTTCTGCCGTGGTCAAGGACTTCATCCAGACGTTCGAAGGCGGCACCAACGGCAGCAACGTCACTGTCGGCAACTCGGGTGGTGCCGGTGGTGATGCGTTCTCGCAGATCATCCTCAACTCGGGGACCGATGTCTCCACTGCGGGTAACGCGTTCTTCACCTACTCGTCGTCGCAGGCCATCTTCGGGTCGATGGGTGCGGTCTTCACGACCTCGGGTGTCACGAACAACTCCTACCCTGTCTGGTTGATCCCGACGGGCCACGGCAGGCGTGCGGTCCTGCGGGTCCCGTTGATCATCCCGTCGAACCCTGCGGCTACGACGATCCTGACCCGAATCGACACCCAGGGCGGCTTGTTCTCTCAGGTCAAGATCAACACCTCAGGCAAGTTGACCATCTCTGCGGGTTCGCCGAACGCCGACATCGTCGCGTCTACTTCGACGTACAACTTCCCGTTCAACACCCGGCACTGGCTGGAACACGCGGTCACCATCGGCACGACCACTGCCAACGGCGTAGTCGAGTACCGGCTGGTGACGAACTCCCGCGCCGACGGAACCGGGACAGACACTGTTGTCGCGTCGTACACCAACAGCGCCCAGAACATGGGCACGGACACCGAGTTCGGTGGCAACGCGAGCCGGTTCAGGGTCTACTCGCCGTTCGCTGCGTCGAACTGGACAACGCTCGGCACTGACCTGTGGCGG